>Ga0179587_10000017_pt1 | contig 87395 bp, 80 predicted proteins | sample CZODoug2_1_08_16_FD_185932 | JGI IMG/M metagenome (GOLD analysis project Ga0179587, IMG submission 185932) | Vadose zone soil fungal communities from Angelo Coast Range Reserve, California, USA - CZODoug2_1_08_16fungal | ecosystem: Environmental > Terrestrial > Soil > Vadose zone | place: USA...
GGTGTTGGTTCAGGCCTATCGCGCGCTTTGCCGCGAGGCGCACAGCGAACACTCCATGCGCGACGTGAACCGGGACTGCCTGTTGCTCTTCATGCGCGGCGCCGGCAGTTGGCTGGCCAAGGGATTGGTCCGCGGCGACGATGCGCGCAAGGCGCAGATCGCGGCGGAAATCGCCGATCTTCTGCGCCTTGGTCTGAACCCCATCGTCAGTTAGCGCTGATGACGATCAGCTCGACCCCGGGCGGCGGCAGCGCCGCCTGCAGGTGAATGCTGGGGCCGATTTGCGTGCTTTGGTCGACCAGCGCGAAGTTTGACGAATCGTTGATCCGATAGCGCTTCACCCGGTACTTCCCCGGTGTCGGCAGATTGATGGTGGCGTCATAGCCGCCATTGTCATGGTATTGCAGCGTGCGGCGTTCGGGCAGGGACGTGTCCCAGTTGTCGCGCGGCTGCAGGTACTTGGCGGCGATTTGATAGTTGCTGATCAATACCTGGACGAGACGGCTATCGCGCGAGCGGCCTGCCGCCACCGCGAATCCTGACTCGTCGCCGCCGGCGGTTCGAATCAGCACCGGCGTACTCTTCAGCGCACCGAAGGCGCTGAGCGCATGACCCAATTCATCCGGCGTCGCCTTTTTGCCGAGAAGCTCCGCGTCGGCGCGATGGAAAGTTTGCGCATCGATGGGTCCGCCGAGCATGTAAATGAGCGCACTGGCCGCAAACGATGCGCGCGCGGCCTTCGACAGGTCCTGTTCAGCGGGATCCGCATTCCACTCATCCAGGACGTTCTTGGTGGAGCCGAGACCATGCGCGTCGATTATGCGGCGCAGTTCCCTCGCAACCGTAACAAAAGTGTACGGATCGTTGGAGTCCACCGCGAAGAAATGCCATGAAAAGAAATCGAGCGGCAGGCGATTGAAGCGCACGAAATCCAGAAATTTCTCACGGTACGCACCCGCAATCAGCGGTTTCGATATCGCCGGCCCACCGACCAGGGCCTGGTCATCGGCCGACTGGATGGCGCGGGCCACCTTGTCGTACAGGGCGTAATACTCCTGCGGTGAACCGGTCCAGAACAGCTTGGAATCCGTTTCGCTCCAGATCTCCCAATAACGGATGGCATGGCGAAAGCCCTTATCCCAACCCCGGTTGTAGTGGAGCACGATATGCCGCGCAATTTGCGCATATTTTTCGGGGTCCGCGGGCGGCCTTGGGTCGGCGCCGCGGCTTCTGCCGATGCGAAACAGCGCCTCCGCGCCTGCGGATTTGATCGACGCCACCAGACGATCGGTTGGCGCGAAGTTATAGCTCTTGGCGTCATCCACAGCGGCGCTCATGTCCGGAAAAATCGCATCGGTGTCGCCGGCTCCGGGCACATCGTCGATGCGCACCAGGTCGATGCGGGCGGCCTTGTACAATGCCGTGTCATCGACGCCGGCGGCGGCTTGGATGCCGCTCAAGGGGCGCAGCGCGCCGACCGTCACCGTGGTATCGACCGTGATCTTGCGCAGCGCCGGGTCATCGGCTTGGCACGGCTGCGCGCCGATCATCAGGGCCGCGAGACCTACGCCCCAGGGGACATTCTTGTTCATGGCCCGCTACTTTACGCGGGGAAACCGCTAAGGCACAAAAATAGTTGCCCGCAACAATCGTAGTCGGTACAAAGTAGTTTGATCAATGATGCGAGCTGACCATGGCAGGCTGGACGATCGTCCTTGATGTCGGCAAGACGTTTTCCAAGGCATCGCTGTGGGACGAGCGCGGAGTTTGCGTCAGACAACGCTCGCGGCACAATCGACCGCTCACCGTCGGCGCTTACCAGGCCTTGGACGCCGACTCCATTCAGGTCTGGCTGAAGACGGTACTGGCGCAGTACGCGAGCCTGGGCCCGATCGAGGCCATCATTCCGGTCGCGCACGGCGCGGGGGCTGCCCTGATTCGAGACGGCCGTCTGCAAGCCGCCCCGATTGACTACGAGTGGGTAGGCGTCGAGGATCATCGCGCGGACTATCAGCATGAGTGCGATTCCTTTGCGGTTACCGGTTCACCGGCATTGCCGGCGGGATTGAACCTGGGGCTGCAGCTGCATTGGCTCGATTCACTGCAGTCGAGCACGCTTTCCTCCTCGCAAATTCTGCCCTGGGCCCAGTACTGGGCGTGGGTGCTGTGCGGCGTCGCCGCCTCCGAGGTGAGCAGTCTGGGTTGCCACACTGATCTGTGGCGCCCTTTTGACCGTGCGCCGTCCGAACTGGCCGTGCGTCGCGGGTGGGCCGATCGGCTTGCGCCGTTGACGCCGGCCAACACCCCATTGGGGACGCTCTCCTGGGAGTGGGCGCTTCACACCGGACTCTCCCCGGCCGTCAGAGTGTATTGCGGCTTGCATGATTCGAACGCCGCACTGCTGGCGGCGCGCAGCCATGGTGAGATCGAAGGTCATGATGCGACGGTACTCGCCACCGGGACCTGGTTCATCGCCATGCGCTCGTCCGCGCGGCCTGACGCATGCCGGGTCACGCTCCCGGAAAAACGCGATTGTCTGGTGAATGTCGATGTCGCAGGGACACCGGTGCCATCGAGCCGCTTCATGGGTGGCCGCGAGATCGAGATGTTGATCGGCGCGGACGCGTCGCATGGTGATGCGCGCTTCGCCGACACACATGTCGAGCACGCCATTCGCGCCGTCGAATCCGGCACGATGATTCTGCCGTCCTCGGTACGCGGCGTCGGACCTTTTCCAAATGCGACATCCCGCTGGGTCGGTACGCGTCAAGACGGCCACGATGCCATAGCGCGCGCGCATCTGTACGCCGCGCTGGTCGCGGATGTGTCGCTCGATCTCATCGGCTGCAATGACACGCTGGTGATCGACGGACGATTCTCCAACGCGCCGGTGTTCGCGCAATCCCTGGCGCGCCTGCGGCCCGCCACCCGGGTGTTCATCGGCAATGATGAGAATGGCGTTGCGCGAGGCGCATTGCACTTGGCGACTGGAACGAAGGCCGAAACAACGCTGCGGCGTGTGTCACCGCTGCCGGTCGACTTGAACGAATACCGGGCCCGCTGGCGCGAGAGCGCCGAGGCGAGCGACCGGCAGATTTAAACCGGCACCAGCGCCAGCACCCGCAGCGGGCTGCCGGAGCCATTCACGATTTTGAGCGGCGGCGCGATCACCACGGCGCCCGTTGGCGGCAGTTGATCCAAATTCGTGAGGCTCGCGAGTCCAAATCGGTTGGCGCCGTGCATGATGGTATGGCAGGGGAACATGGGATTGAACGTGTGTGCCTGGCCCGCGTCGGTGCCGACGGTTTCCACGCCCACGCCCAAGATGTCGCGCTCGCGCGCCAGGAAGGGCACGCATTCCGGATGGAAGCCCGGCGTATGCGAGCCGTCGCTGCTGAAATTGAGAAAGGAATCGCCGGGGCGCTTGGACCAGTCGGTGCGAATGAGCACCCATGCGCGGCTTGGAATACGGCCATGGTGGCTCTCCCACTGCTCCACGATGCTCTGGGTCAACAGAAAATCAGCACTGCCGCGAACTTGAGGGGAGACGTCAATCACGCAAGCCGGGCCGATGAAGCGTTCGACGGGAATGTTATGCGTGGCGTTGTCCGGATAGTCCTTGCCGGTGACCCAGTGTATGGGCGCATCGAAATGCGTGCCGGTATGCTCGCCGCAGCTGATGTTGTTCCAGTACCAGGCCGGACCGCGTGAGTCGTAGCGCGAGATTTCCTCGAGCGCAAACGGCTTCGACGGCGCGAACTGCTCGGGCAAGCGGATCGTTTGCGTGGCCGACTCCAGCGGGACCGTGAGGTCGACCACACGGATGCCGCCGCGAAGAATGCCGTCGACCAGTGCGGAAAGAGCTTGTGAATGAGTGGCCATTTAGTTCTCAGGTTAGCGGAGCGCCTTGGGTCTAGTAATTGATGGAGGGATTGTCCCCCGGATAAATCACGCCCACGATATCAAATCCTCCCGGCGTTGTGCATTGAACGGAATGCAGTTGCTTGCGCGGCAGGAATAAAACATCTCCCGCGACGACTTCAGTCTTGGTCCTCTCCGTCCACACCACGCCTTGGCCATTGAGAAAAATCAGCGCCTCTTCGTAAAGATGCCGATGCGGCTCAGCCTTGGACAACGGAATGTTGCCGATGAACTGCGTCACCACGGTTGAACCGTGTTCGCGATTGACCAACATCTGATAGTAACGCTCCGCCATTTTGTGACGCTGCGAAGGATCGATCGATGCAACTCGATCCGGGTACTGCGACTCGAAATTCGCCGGCATCCGTTCCTGCAACACCAGGTCTTCGCTGCCGGGACCATTGGAGATGAAAAACTTGACCGGTTCATTGACATTGTTGTGGACGCGATAGGCTTCAGCCGGCCGGACGTAGACGCCGGTCAGCGGTTCCACGGCGAAGCGCCGCCCGCTGATTTCGACCTCGCCTTGGCCGTGGGTCACGAACAGCACCGTGTGGCGCCCGTCCGCCGCGATCACCGGTGAGGTGCCTCCGGCGACTTCGGCGTAAAACTGCGACTGAAACAGCGCGCCGAGAGCCGGGGTAACGACCTGGCAATAGCGCATCGCGCCGCGTGGGCTCAGCGCCGCCCGCGCAGTGGAAAAGACATAGCATTGCCCGTCGAGCCGAACGATCGGACCTGCGCCCGCCTCGACCATGGCTACCTGGCGATTCTCGGGACTATCCGGGTCATCGGTGAGATAGCCGCCGGGCAGGTTGCTGTGGGCGCCGTCGCAGAATGGCCCGGTACCGGTTTGCTTGCAGCCGCAGAAAATGACGTCTTCATCCCGCTCGGCTTTGAATGCAATCGGCGTAAATTCGGTTCCCGCATGCGAGCCGTCACAGAAGGGCTGCGACTGGGAGCGTCCACAGGCACACCACAAGTAGCGCTTTCCCGCCTTGACCTCGTGGTAGAACCCTTTGCGGTTGGCGATGACCGGCGCAGTTTTGGCGACGCTCATGGTGTCTCCCGCATCACGCCATCGGCGCCGCGCCGCAGCGCATGGGCGTGTGTCGGCAGCGGCGCGCCGGACTGCTGCTCGAGCGTCACGCCGAAGGGCCAGCTCGCCGGTGCAATCGCGATGTAGCGCGCAAATCCGCCGGTGCCGCCCTCGAACTTCGCGAAACCGATCGTTATGAGCGCCCCGCTTTCAGGGACCTGATCCAGATTCGCCACGCCCTCGGCCTGCGCAAAGTTATGCTGCAGAAGCCATTTTTCTCCCACAAATTCCGGAGCGGTACTGTCGGTATCCAAGGGTTCGTGTCCGTGCATCAGAACATGCCGATCCAAGTACAGATATTTGAGCGCAGCCAAGCTTACGCCAGGAAACGGCTGTGTCGTGAAGCCCTGCGGATCATTCCACTTCTTCGACCAGTCGGACCGGATCATCACCACGGATCCTGCCGGGACCGGGCCGTGGCGCCGCTCCCAGTGTTTTATATCAGCAACGGTGGCCTGGTAGCCAGGATCCAGGGCGACATTGGGCGCGACATTGATCACCACCAACGGACGCAGCGCCACCGTGGGTGGAATATCGCTGATGGTTGCGCCGTGGTCATTCTCATGGGCCGGCGGACCGAACTGCGTGCCGATGTGGTCCATCGGCAGCTCATAGGCGGTGATCGCCACGCCGTGCTTCTCATAACTGAAGGGCTGCCCCTTGTCGATGACACCGGGTATGGCGACGCCGGCGAGCGTCGGACCCACTTTGAAGTCCACGAACCCCTCGCCTATCGGTCCGCCGGGCGCGATGGCGTGCGTCAAGTCGATGTACTTGGCGTGGCGGAGCGTCGAGCCATAGAAATCCCACAACGGCCGTCCTTTGCCGCTGTGCTCTGCAAGCGCCGATCCGCCGCAGGCGCCGAGTGCCGCGGCGGTGAGCCATACAACGACCCGGCGCATGCCCCCTCCGTAAAAGCTTCAGAACTTGCGCGTCGCGGTTAGACCGACGGTCCGCGGACGCACCGTCAGGAGTGCATCGGGATCCTGCGAGGAATTGATCGCGGAAACTTCCGCGCGTTTGTCGGTCAGATTTCGGGCAAAGGCCGTGACGCTCCAGGGACCATTGATCACGCCGGCTCGCAGATTGAGGAGCGTGTAGGACGCCAACGGAATGTTGAATTGCGTATTGGACGCAAAGTAGGCGTTCACCGTACCTCGATAAGTCACATCGCCCGCAACCATCCCCTGCCATGCGCCGGAAATCGGCGCCGTGTAGTTGACTCCGAAGTTGAGCTGGAACTTGGGAACGTTGGGGATCGCATCGCCTGTCCTGCCCAGGGTTGGATTCAGCTTATATTGCGCCGGTGTCGCGCCTTGCGTGAGATAGGCATCTTGATACGAGCCGGCAAAGCTCGCCGACAGATACTGGTAGGGATGCGCGGTGAACTCGAATTCCGCGCCCTTGACGCGCGCGGTACCCGCATTGCCCTGATAAACGAACGCGCCGTCGGCCGTGGTTTCCTGGACCTGGATGTTGTCCCACTTGATGACATAGACGTCGGCCTGATAATCGAACGCGCCGCCAAATAGGCGGCCCTTGGCGCCCAACTCGTAGTTGGTCAAGGAGTCCGGCGAGTATGCCGCCGGAATGGGCTCGAAGGGTTCGCTGACCGCGTTCAAACCGCCGCTGCGAAAGCCGGTCGATATGGTCCCGTACGCCAACACTTCCTCGCTGAACTTGTAGCTGCTGTTGACCTTCCAGGTGACCTTGTTGAATTTCTCCTCCGGATCGAGGATGGGCACCAAGTTGGGCGCGCCGGGAAAGCCGCCGAACGGATGGGTCTGCGTCTGCACGCCGTTCAATGTCTCAGTGAAGTAACGCACGCCCGCCACTGCGGTCCAGGCATCGGTGATTTTCCACGTGGCCTCGCCGAAACCCGCATATTGCGTGTCGCTGCGCTGGTCGGTGCGTCCGAAGAAAGTGTTTCCCACACCCGGGAAATCCAGCGCATCTTGGGCGGTCGAGGTGCTGAAGGGACCGGTCACCAGACCATTTCCGCCGGTGGTGATGACTTGCACCGCCAGATTCTGGGTCTCGTGCTCACGGTAGGCGCCCGCCACGAAGTTGACGGGAGAATTCAAATCGCTCGCAAAGCGCAACTCGCTGGAATTGACTTTGCGGGTGCGCGGCTCGAGCGTTTCGGCCGGAACGGGAACATTGAACGACACCAGAACCGGCGTCGAGTCGAATGTGAAGCCCGTGGTACGGTTGTATTGGTTGGTGGTGCCGGTCACCGTGCCGACGCCGGTCTTGTATTCCACGGTCAGCCCAAAAACCTTGAGGTTGTCGCTCCAGGGACTCAACGTCACGTCCGTATTGCACAGATCGCAGCCCTTTATCGGCGGGATGGGTCCGCCGGCAAACGCCGCGACCCCGGCCGGGGTGTAGCGCGATGAACCACCCGAGGTTTCGGTCTGCGTGGTGTAGTTGGCGTCGATGGTCAGATTCTCATTCGGATGGAAACGCACGATGGCCCGTGCGCCGCCGACATCGTCATCATTGACGCCCTTGACGAAGCCGAGGCCCTTGACCGGCAGGGTCTGAAAATTCGGGGCCGTCGCTGTGCCGATGTTGGTGATGCCGGTGACCCCCGCGCCCACGCGGGTCTGATTGATGTAACCGCTGTCGTAGAGTTTCCATCCCACCATGCGCAGCGCAAGCACGCCGTCGATGATGGGCAGATTGACCTCGCCGTTGATGTTGTAGTTGCCGCTGGCGTGCGAGGTCTGCGAGCCTTCCATGGTCACGTAGCCGCCGAGCGTGTTGAGATCCGGAGAATTGGGAACGAAGCGGATCGTGCCGCTCATGGAACTCGCACCGTACAAGGTGCCCTGGGGGCCGCGCAATACTTCAACGCGATTCAAATCATACAGCCGGATGTCGGATTCGAAGCCGCCGCCGTCATCGGCATTCGAGCCGCTGATCACCGCTTCGCCGTAGTACACACCCGTCGTCGCATCGCCGGTGGAGTTGATGCCACGGATGACATATTTCTTGTCGCCCGGACCTAAGTCTTGAATCGAGAGGCCGGGAACCTCCCCTGCAATGCTCATGATTCCCGACGCACCGATGCTCTGCAAAGAATCGCCGCTGATGGCTTGAATCGACGCCGGGGTATCGAGGACTCTCTGAGCGTTGAGCTTGTTGGCGGTAACCACGATCTCTTCGAGACCGCCGGAACCGGCCGATACCGTCTGAGCCATTGCGGCGAGAGGCGCTGCGAATGTTGCGGCGATGCCTACGGCGGCCGCAAGCAGACGGCCCGAAACCCCTAAGTTGGCGGTCAAACGCCGGCCCATTGTTATATTCATCGCAGATTCTCCCGTGATTGAGCCGTCACAATATGAGTTATCATATGAAAGATCAACTAAACGCCGGCTGTTGCGCACAGCCCACAATCCTAGGGGCGGCTTCGCATATTGCGGCTCAAACGCCGCATCAAGCTGAACGCCGCCTCGACACCGGAGGGCGAGAGACCCTCCAACAAGCGCTGCTCACGGCGGCGAACCACGATATTCAACGAATTGAACAGTGCCCGCCCCTTGTCGGTGAGATATACCTCGACGCAGCGGGCGTCTTCGCGGCGCAGGACCCGGCGCACGTAGTTTTCCTTTTCCATGCGCATCAAGGCGCGGCTGAGCGCCGATTGCTGCACCATCGCCCGATCGATGATCTCATTGATGGTGATCCCATCGCCCATGGCGAGCACGGCGAGGATGCGCCATCGGGTGACGTTGATGCCCTCGCGCCGCAGTTTCTCGATCAGATCCGCGTTGAGCTGATAGGCCAGCCGCGCGATCAGGTGCGGCAAGAAGTCATCGAAAAGCGATTCATCCGCCGATTTCGGCGGTGCGCTCAAACTCGCTGCAGGTGCTTTTTTCTTGGTTCGCGCCATGCTCTTTAGAAAGGATTCTGACCGCCGAGGATAGCGCCCAATTTTGCGGCATCGATGTTACCACCCGAAACGATGCAGACGACATTGCCCTTGCCCGCCTTCGCCCCCAGGGCCGCGGCGACCGACACCGCACCAGCCGCTTCCGCAATGACGTGGTGGCGGGCGGCCAGCAGGCGAATCGCCTCGGTAATCTGCGTGAACGATACGCACTGCGCTTGATCGGCCGCCGCCCGCAGCAGCGGCCACATTTCCTCGAGTACCGTGGTGCTGCCCATGCCGTCGACGAAACTCTGCCGGTGCGCCACCCGCACCGGGCCGCCATGTTGCAAAGCCGCCGCGGCCGGCTGCGCGGCCTCGGATTCAACCACGATCATCCGCACCGCGGGGCGCAGGCGCCGCATCACCGAACCGATGCCGGAAATCAGACCACCGCCGCCGAAGGGCACGAGCACGGCATCGCAATCCGGCAGTTCCTCGATAATTTCGGCGCCAATCGTCGCATTGCCGGCGAGCACGCCGGGTTCCGCGACCGGATGGATGAAGATCCCGTCCTCGCCGGCGCAGCTGCGGCTGGTGAGAACCGTCCACCAGTCATCGAACGGCCGCCGGATCACTTTCGCGCCAAGCTCGATCAACGCGTTTACCTTGGTCTCCGCGGCGGCGTCCGGAACGACCACGGTGGCCGGCACTCCCAACGCCCGAGCCGCAAAGGCCAGACCCTGACCGAAGTTTCCGGCGCTGGCAGTCAGCACCCCGCGCCGAAGATGCATGGGATCCTTGGTCTTCAGCACGTTGACGGCCGGCCGTATCTTGAACGAGCCCCAGGGCTGCAGATTTTCAAGCTTGAGAAAAATGCTGGTGCCCGGCAGGTCGGCATTCAGTTTCAACAGCGGTGCGCGCAGCGCAAAGGGTCGAATATTGTCGCGCGCGGCGGCGACCTGCGCGGCGGTCGGCGGGAGCAGCGCGTTAGAAGTCAATGACCTGCCCAACCCCGGCCGCCCGCGCCTTCTCCAGGACATGGTGAGCCGAGGCAAGATCTTGCGGCGCGATGCCGAGGGATTTGTAGAGCGTCACGTCAAGCGGCGAGCTTCTGCCTATCTTCGAGCCGTTTGCGACTTCGCCGATTTCTCCCAAAATGTGATCGGCCGTGATGGCGCCGGATTTCAGCGCCCGCAAGAATTCGCCGCCTTCATTGATGGTGGACTCACGACGGTCGACGAAGAATCGTGCCTTCACCACCGCCGGGGTGTCGATTTCCGCCGCCGCGGCGATACTCGAGCCGACCACGTTCAGGTGCGTGCCCGGCGTCAGCCAATCGCCCTGTAAGATCGGCTCGTGCGCCTTGGTCGTGGTGCAGATGATGTCGGCGCCGGCGATCGCTTCGCGTACGGTGGGTGAAGTTTCAATGGCGATTCGGTGTTTCGCGCCTTGCGCCTCGGCGAACAGTCTCGCCTTGTCGCGGTCGCGGGCCCAGACGCGAATGCGCCGCAGCGCCCGCACGCTGAGCATGGCCTCGAGATGACTGCGGGCTTGCTCGCCCGCGCCCAGCAGCGCCAAATCGCCGGCTTCCGGCCGCGCCAGCAGCCGCGTGGCCAAGCCGCTCGCGGCGGCGGTGCGAATGGCGGTGATTTCCGCCGCGTCGAGCAGCGCCACGGGCCGGCCGTGGTCGGCCTCGAACAGCAGCACCAACCCTAAGTGCGACGAATATTGCGGCGGCTTGTTGCGCGGAATCAAACTCACGAGCTTCACGCCAAAACATTCCGGGTCGGCCAGATACCCCGGCATCATTCCCATCTTTCCGCGATCGCCGGGCATCACCAAAATCGAGCGCAACGGCAGGACGACGCGCCCTTCCGAGACTGCGATCATGGTCCGCTGCATCAGATCGATGCACTCCGCCATCGGCAACAGTTCGCGCACCTCGGCGCCGCGCAATACCCGAATTTCCATCAGGTGCCCGTCTGAATTTTCCGCGCGTGAGGCGCGTAAGAACCGCGCAGCTCCTGCATCGCCGCAATGAAGGACTCGACGTCATCGTCGTTATTGTAGAAATGAAAACTGGCGCGCACATTGTCGTCGCGATACGAGGTCACGATGTCCTGCTTCATCAACTCGGCGGCAAGCCCCGCGCTGTTGCGCGAAGGGACGGCGACCGTGGCGCCGCGGCGCTCGTCCTGGGCGGGCGTGATGCTCGGCCAGCCGATCTGCTCCAGCCTTTGCATGCAACGCCGCGTCAGGGCGTAATTGCGCTTTTCGATCGCCGGCGTGCCGACCTTGAGCAGCATCTTCAGACCCGCCTCGGCGGCATAGCAATTGACCACCGGCGGAGTGCCCGCTTCAAAACGGCGCGCATTCGGCGCCGGCCGATTGGCGCTGATATCCATGGCGGCAATCTCTGCCTGCGCAAACCAGCCGCTGTTGGTGGGTACCAGCGACCGGACGCAGGAGTCTCTCGCATAGAGAAAACCGATTCCCGCCGTACCCAACAAATACTTGAGCATGCCTCCGGCCGCGAAGTCGACATCCAGCGCCTTGACGTCGATATCGAGCGATCCCACCGACTGATAGCAGTCCAACAGCACCTTCGCGCCCTTCGCGCGGGCGAGACGCACGATGCCGGGAATGTCCAGCTTGGCGCCGTTGCGAAAACAGACGTGGGTGATGGCCACCAGCTGAGTTTGCTCGTCAATCGCTTTTTCGAACATTTCCGCCGGAATATAACCGTCGGCGGCGCGCGGCACGTGAACGACCCGCGCGCCGCGCGGCTCCTGCGCGTGCCAGATCTGCGCGTTGGTGGGAAATTCAAAGTCGCTGACCACGACTTTGTTGCGAGGACCGGTGAAATTCAAGGCGCTCGCCAGCGCGTTCAATCCGGCAGAGACTGACGCAGTGACCGCGATCTCGTCGGCAGAGGCGTTCAAGAGCGTCGCCGTCAGTTTGCGCACCGACTCATTCTTTGTCACCCACACGTCCCAGTTCGCGCCCACCAGCAGCCGATCCTCCATGTAAGCGTCGAATGCGGCTCGCACCTCGTTGGCGAGTGCACAATAGGAACCGCTGTTAAGATAGGTCTTTCGCTGCAGAACCGGGAATTCCTTGCGCAGCGCCTCGAAGTTCTGTTCCATATGTCGGTTCCCGCCGCAAAAATCCTTAAAAAACGAATTATATGCACAGTCATATAAACATGCAATTATACCGCCGCCGCGCGCGGCGCGCGCGCATTCCTCGAGGAGCGATTTGTTCGAAGAAGTGAAACCGGTCGGCAAGGCGCAAATCGATGCCGCTCGCGATCGAGTCGCACCCTTGTGCGTGATTTCGCCGCTGGTTGGTTGCGATATCGCACCGCAAGGCAAGACCATTCGATTGAAGCTGGAGAATCTTCAGCCCATCGGCTCATTCAAGATTCGGCCGATCGGCAATGCCGTCTTGAGCAGGAGACGCGCCGATTTGAACGCCGGTATTTACACCACCAGCTCGGGCAACAGCGCGCTCGGCGTGGCGTGGATGGCCCGCCGGCTCGGAATCAGCGCCACCGCCGTGGTACCGCAGAACGCGCCGCCGGCGAAGCTCGATAAGCTGCGGCGCTTGGGCACGCGCATCGATATGCGCGCCAACGATGTTTGGTGGCGCGCCATCGAAGCCGGCGCACTCGAAGATCAGGAAGGCGTTTACATTGACGCGGTGCGCGACCCCGCTTCGCTGGCCGGAGATGCGACCATCGGCGCCGAAATCCTCGCGCAGTGGCCGGATGTCGAAGCGATACTGGTTCCCTTCGGCGGGGGCGGACTGGCGTGTGGGATCGCGTGCGCGGCGCGCGCGATCAAACCGCACGTGAAAATCATCGCCTGTGAACTGTCGAGCGCGCAGCCGCTGAAATCCGCCTTCGCTGCGGGGGCTCCGGCGCAGACGTCGCATGAGCCCGGTTTCGTCAGCGGCGTAGGTTACGGTTCGGTGTTGCCCGAGATGTGGCCGCTCGCGAGGTCCCTGATCGATGACGTCATCACCGTCTCGCTCCTGCAAGTGGCTGAAGCCATCAAACTCTTGGCGGAAAACAATCGCATCGTGGCTGAAGGCGCAGGTGCGATATCGGTGGCCGCCGCCCTGTCGGCGCGCTACGCACAGACCAAGGTTTGCGCCGTCATCTCGGGCGGCAATATCGACAGCGACATACTGGCCGGCATTCTGCAGGGACGCATGCCCGGTTAGGCATCGATCTTCAACGCGTTCCGCAATGCTGCGGCGCTGCGCGCGCGGCGCGCCTTCATGAAGAAATAGCCGGCTGAAAGCAGCAGCAGCCATGGAACCCCCACGATCCATGAGATCTGCCAGGTCTCCTGGTCCAGTCCCATCGTGACCAACACCGAGCACAACAGCAGCAATCCGGCAATTTGCACCGCCGGAAATCCGGGCGTGCGCACGGGCAAGTCCGCCAACTTGTGCCTGCGCCGAAAGCTCAGGTGGCTCAGCAAAATGACGATCCAGACGATCATGGCGTCGAACAGCGCCACGCCGAACAAATAGTTGTACGCCAGGGGTGTGATCTTCGAAAGGCCCGCGGCCAGCAGAATGCAGGCGCCGGACACCAGAATGGCCGTGATCGGCGTGCCGTTCTTGCCGAGCTTTCCCAAGAATTGCGGCGCGAACCCGCCGCGCGACAGGGAGAACAGCATGCGCGAGCACAGATAAACATTGGTGTTCATGCTCGACAGCGCGGCGCTCAAGACCACGAAGTTCATGATGCCGGCGGCATGGCGAATTCCGGTATGCGCGAACACCCGCACGAATGGACTTTGCGTCACCACGGTGGCGCCCGTCTCGGTCCAGGGCACGAACGTGACCACGATGGTGAGTGCGAGGATATAGAACAGAAACAGCCTCAACGCCATGGTGCGCAGCGCCGCAGGGATGGTTCGCACCGGGTCCTTGGCTTCGCCGGAGGTGACGGCAATCACCTCGATTCCGTTGAATGACAGAATCCCCACGATCACCGCCATCCAGACGCCGGCAAATCCATGCGGCATGAACCCGCCGGGAAGACCCGTGAGATTGTGAAAACCCACCGGCTCGGTCCAAAGACCAAAAATGGTTGCGGCGCCCAAGATGATGAAAATGACGATGGCCGTCACTTTGATCAGCGCAAACCAATACTCGATGGAGCCGAAATTGTGGACGGATCGAGAATTGAAGAAGAGCAGCACGAAGGCGAAGCCCAGTGACCACAACCAAACCGGCGTGCCGGGAAAGTAGAAGGTCATGTAGACGCCGGCTGCCACCGCCTCCGCTCCAACGGCGATGACCTGCGCCATCCAATAGGAGTAACGGGTCACGAAACCCGCCCAGGGATTCAAGTAAATCTCGGCGTAGGTGCCGAACGAGCCGGCCGTCGGGTGCATCACCGCCATCTCTGACAAGCTGAAGACGATGGCCACCGCAGCAATCGCCGCGATCGCATAACTCAAGATCACGGCCGGACCGGCGTAGCCGATGGCAAGGCCGCTGCCCATGAACAGGCCGGTGCCGATCGCACCCCCCAAACCGATCATGATGAGCTGCGCGCGGCTCAGGTCTTTGTGCAGCCCGGCCTCGCGGCTGGCGATTGCGGATGCGTCCAATCGCTTCCTCGTTTGCGGTGTTATATTCGAACTCATATACAGTCTAGCACGCGAGATCTTATCCCTATGAACCGAGAAATATTCTATGCAGAGATGGGCGGCGGCAGGCAATTGGACTACGAGATCTACCTCAATACGCAAGGCTTGTTGGCCTGCCAGAAATCCTTCGACAAATTTTGCAACAAAGACGAACTGCTGTTCCAAGTGGTGCATCAGGTGGAAGAGCTGTGGATGAAGTTGGTCGCCTATACGCTGCTCGATATCGACGAGTACCTGGAACAGCAGCAGGCGTTGCGCGTCCTCACGCTCTTCGAACGCTGCAACCGCACTTTGCGGCTCATGATCGATCAACTCGAACTGCTCGAGACCATGTCGCCGAAGGAATACCAGGAGATTCGCCTGCAGCTCGGCAACGGCAGCGGCCAGGAATCTCCGGGCTTTCGCGTGTTGCTGAAAATGATTCCCAATATCTGGCGCACCTTCGAAAGCATCTACCTGACGGGGAAAAACCGCACCGTCGAGCAGGTCTATGATTCAAGCTATGCGCACGACGATGTGTACGTCGTCGCCGAAGCCATGCTGAACTTCGATGAGCTGTTTCAGAAATTTCGGCTGCATCACATTTTCTTGATTCAGCGATCGATCGGCATGGGCGCCGCTTCTCTCAAGGGGCGCTCCGTGGATCTGCTGCAAGCGGGCGCGAAGCATCGCTTCTTCCCGGCGCTGTGGGACATCCGTGCGGCGATGACCGACCGCTGGGGCGGCAGCTACGGCCGCGTGCGCGACAGCATTGCCACACAGCCGGCCGACCCCTAGTACTACGGCACTGTGAATTTGACGGTTCCCGGATGTCCTGGGGGATGGGGAGCTTCACGGCAACGAAGAGCAGTTGCCGTGAAGCTCTCCATCCCCTAGGACTTTCGCGCTGGACCGCTCAACGTCACGGTGCGGGAGGACGAGTTTCGAATCGCGGTCGTCGGTTGCATGGCGTCACGCGCGCTCGTAGGCCGGAAAGTCAGCTGTCGGTCCAACACCCGCCAGTAGCACCGACATCGTGATGTCGATCGGTGCGAGCATTCGTCAGGAAGCGTAAGAAGCCTCAAGGGAACTGCGCCTTTTTCGTTCCCTTGAGGCTTCTTACGCTCCCTGGCGAGCGCCACTCCAACCGCTCATCATCACGAAGCCGAGGTGCTACGCCGCTTGATTGCGCCCAGACTTTTTGGCGAGTTGCAGCTGCTGCTGCGCTTTTTCCAGAAGCCCCGACGGGCTGTCTGAGGCTCCGGGGATGGCGGCGCACACGCCCACGCTGATGCTGATGTAGCGCAGCACCGCCGAGCGGGGATGATGAATGCGCAGTTCGCGCACCTTCTCGGCCATGAGATGGCCGATCTGCAGCGCCTGCTCTTGCGCCAGGCCCGGCGCAAAGGCAATCAAGCTGCCGCCATCGATGCGCGCGGTCACGTCGCTCGAGCGGCGCAGGCAGCCGGAGACGATGTGCGCCACGCGGCGAATGGTCGAATCGCCCGCGGCCCGCCCGAAGGTATTGTTGTAAAGATCCAATGCGTCGATGTCCACCGCAAACACGGCGATACTGCGTTGCTCGCGATGCGCCACCGCCCAGTCGCGTTTCAACAATTCTTCCAAATATGCCAGAGTGAACAGGCCGGTCAGCCGGTCGTCGCGGATGGCCATTGCGGTCGGCTGGTGCGAGCCGCTCAAGGTGTCCTTGGCGACTCTGGGGTCGATGCGCAGGCGCTCTCCGGCGTCGCGATGATGCCCGGCAAAATGCGTGACGCAACCGTCCGGATGACGCAGCGCCATCACCGTCATTTCATTCCAAAACAAGGTGCCGTCCTTGCGGTAGTTGCGCAGCAGTGCGCGGCAGGTTTCCCCTCGGCTCAAGGCATCGCGCAATCGGTGGCGTCCGTCCTGTTCGCGATCGTCGGCCTGGAGCAGGCGTAGATTTCGACCGATGAGCTCCGCGGCGGAATAGCCCGTCAAGGTCTGAAAGGCGGGATTGGCATAGATCACGGGGTGGTCGGTGGCTTGGGCATCGACCAACACCACGCCCTCGGGCGAGGACTCGACCAGGCGTCGATACATGTCGGGGTCAAACCCGGTCATGACTGCCCTCCGTCAGCACCAGCGGGGGTGTTGCCGAAAGATTTGCGATCAACGTCACGGTTTGCTGCCACTGCCGGTCCGCTCCAAGATTCTCCGGGCCATCACCGCGTGCCCTCATCCGTACCACCCGAGCCTGCGAGGCCGGCGAGCCTAAATCCGGCCCGAAGTGGTCGAGCACCGACTTTACCGCTTGTCTGTCGTTACAAATGGGGAGGACGTCGCAACCTGCAGCAAATGCCAGCTCGGCGCGCTCGATGACACCGCCAAAAGCCGCCGCGCCGGCCATCGTCAGGTCATCCGCGAAGACGCAGCCGTGGAACTTAAGGTCGCGGCGAAGCACGCCGTTGATCCAGCTCTTCGACAGGCTGGCCGGCAAGGCGTCAGTGGCCGGAAACACCACATGGGCCCCCAAGACCCCCGGCAAATTGTTCTCGATGAGCAGCCGATAGGGGCGGATATCCCCCTCCAAATCGACGAAATTGCGCCGGTCCACGGGCAGCGCAACATGCGAGTCGGCAATCACCGCACCGTGGCCCGGAAAATGCTTGGCGACGGCGGCCATGCCCGCCTCGCGCATGCCCGACATGTACGCCACGGCCAGGGCCGCGACGCTGTCCGGGTCACTGTGAAAGGCCCGATCGCCAATGATCTCGCTGACGCCGTAATCGAGGTCGACGCAGGGGGCAAAGCTGAAATCCACGCCCACGGCCCGCAGCTCGCTGGCCATCAGCCAGCCCACGGATTGGGCCAGGGCCAATCCCTCGCGGCGATCCTCGTCGTATCGCCGGCCCAAGGCCCGTGCCGCGGGCAGTCTCGTAAAGCCTTCACGGAAGCGCTGGACGCGTCCGCCTTCATGATCCACGGCGACCAGAAGGTGCGGACTTCGCACGCCACGGATGGCGTCCGTCAACGCACGGAGCTGGGCCACATCGCGGTAATTGCGGCTGAACAAAATGACACTGCCCACCAACGGATGGGAGAGCACTCGGACGTCCTCGGGCGTCAGCTCGGTGCCCTCGATATCGACCATGAGCGGACCGAGGCTCATTGAGGCCTCTCGAATACCGCGATGGATTCGACGTGCGTCGTATGCGGAAACATGTCCATTACCCCCGCTGCGCTCAGCATGAAACCGTGTTCGGCGACCAAAATCCCCGCATCGCGCGCCAAACTGCCTGGATGACAGGAAATATACACGACCCGCCGGGGGCGCCACTGGCTCATGCGAGGCAACAACTCCGCAGCGCCGGCGCGCGGCGGATCGAGCAGCACCAGATCGTAGCGCTCGTCCGCCCATCCCTCAAAAGCCTTCGGTTCGAACAAGTTCTGCACCGCAAACCGCGCATTGCCGATGCCGTTGCGCGCCGCATTGGCGAGAGCTTTGGAGACCAGCAACGCATCGCCCTCCACGCCCGTTGCCCGGCGGGCGCGGCGTGCCAGCGGCAGCGTGAAGTTGCCCAGACCGCAGAACAAATCGAGGACGGCATCGCCCGCTTCGGGCCGAAGTAGAGCCATTGCCGAATCGACCATCGAGGCATTGATGCCGCGGTTGACCTGGATGAAATCGATGGGTCCGAATTCAATCACGATGCTGCCGCCATCCACGGCGTAATTCAGCGGCGCATAGTCCGGGCGCACCGGCCGCACGGTCTCGAGCCCACCCGTCTGCAGGAAAATCTGCAGGCCATGCGCCGCGCCGAAGGCCGAGATTTTTTCGAGGTCGTCGGCATCCGGCGCCTGCAGCACGCGAAAAACCAACGCGGTGGCCTGATCGCCCGCCGCGACTTCCACTTGCGGAATCTTCTCGCGAATGGTGAGCGTCTCGGCCAGCGCCGCGAGCTCCGCGGGTAGGCGCGCGAGCGGCGCCAGCAGCACCTCGCAGCGTTGAATATCGGCAATGTACGGCTTTTCGCGCTCGCGAAAACCCGCCAGTACACGGCCCTTCTTGTGAACGTACTTGATACCGAGCCGCGCGCGGCGCCGGTAGGCCCACTCAGGGCCGCGCAGCGGCGGCAGCACGCGCGCGGGTTGAACCGTGCCGATGCGCTGCAGATTCTCCAGCAATTGACGCTCTTTGGCGGCCAGTTGAGCGGCCGCGGACAGATGCTGCAGCGTGCATCCCCCGCAAACTCCGAAATGCGCGCAGCGTGGGACCACCCGGTCCGGCGAAGCAATCAGAACATCGACCAAGCCCGCTTCGTCCATCTGCCGGCGCCGCTTGATCACTCGAAAGCGCACACGCTCCCCGGGCAGCGCGCCCTCGATGAATACCGCCTTGCCGCCGACTCGCGCGACGCCGCGGCCATCGTGCGCAAGATCGACGATGTCGGCCTCCTGAACCGCGCTTGAGCCTAAGTCTCGGGCCACGCCGCGGAAAATTCTTTGAGATGCGCCGCACTCGATTCGCCCAGCAGCTTACGAACTCGTGCGAGCTCGTGCGCATGTCCGTTCGCGTCCAGGCGTCCGCGTACCAGTTCGAATCGCAGATAAATGAGATAGGTATTCAGCACGTCGGTTTCGCAATAGTCGCGGATGCGCTGCAAGCCGCCCTCGAGGTAAGCCGGCCAGACATCGGCTCCATGCATGCCCAATTTCCCGGGGAAACCGAGCAATGAAGCGATGTCCTGCAGGCTGGCTCGGCCGCGGCCTTGGAATCCCGACAAAATATCCATGAGATCCATGTGCCGCCAATGGAAACGGCTCAAGTAGTTGCTGTACCTGAAGCTCTGATCAGAATCCCCCATCTCCCAGTAACGGGCTGCCGGTACGCTGTGCAAGAGACTGCGGTAGTGCAATACCGGGAGGTCGAAACCCGCGCCGTTCCAAGAGACCAGGTCCGGCGTGTATTTCTCCAAGCCGTCGAAAAAACGCTCGATCAGATCCTTCTCAGACGAGCTTTCGTCTCCGAGGCTCCATACTCTCAGCGATTCCCGCGAGCGCATCACCACGGAAATGGCAACGATGCGCTGCTGCTCGTGCGACAGGAATTCGCTTCCTGTCTCCTGGCGGCGCTTCGTAAACATGATCTGCGCCACGTGCTCATCGGACAGGTCGCGCAAATCATAGAGACGCCTGCCAAGATTGGTATCCGGCACGGTCTCAATGTCGAACACCAACGTGTTCAAGCGGCCTCGCGGCGCATGAGAATCGCGACTGCCACCACCAAGCCGGCTTCATCGGTCAAGGTCACATGGCCCTCGCCTATGCCAAGACCATCGCGAACCTTGGCGCCGCGCGCCGAATACACCACCTCGGGTTTGCCCCATGAGTTTTGCACGATGCCGACGTCACGGATCCACACGCCATGCGAGAAGCCCGTGCCCATGCCCTTGACGATGGCTTCCTTGGCGGCAAAACGCATGGCAAGAAATCGCACCGGCCGCGCCGTGCGCTCGAGCTGCGCTCGTTCCTCGGGCAACAACAGATGTCTGACGAAACGTTCGCCGTGCTTCTGATACACGCGTTCGACGCGATCAACCTGCAAAACATCGATGCCGATGCCGAAAATCATGAGATTTTGGCACCCGCGGCAGCCCTGGCCCTGCGCATCAAAGCCTTCATATCGCCGACAGCCTTGGCCAACCCATCGATGATGGAGCGCGCGACGATCGAATGACCGATGTTCAGTTCAATGATCTCCCCTATGGCGGCAATCGGCTCGACATTGTGATAGTTGAGGCCGTGACCCGCGTGGACGGTCAGGCCGAGCGAGGCGGCGAACTTTGCCGCGCTGCGCAGGCGTTCGAATTCCCGGGCGCGCGCGCCGCCGGCCGCATCGGCATAGGCGCCGGTATGCAGCTCGATGACGGGGCTGCCTAAGCGCCGGGCCGTCTCGATCTGCGCCTGATCCGGATCGATGAACAAGGACACGCGGATTCCGGCCGCGGTGAGGGCCGCCACGGCGTCCCGCACCCGCGCGCTCTGGCCCAGGACATCCAATCCGCCCTCGGTGGTCACCTCCTGGCGGGACTCGGGTACCAAACACGTATCCTGAGGCCGCACTTGCAGCGCGATCCGGACCATTTCGTCGGTCACCGCCATTTCAAGATTCATGCGCGTCTGCAGCGCCTGGCGCATGGCAAGCACATCCCGGTCCTGGATGTGGCGCCGGTCCTCGCGCAGGTGCAGTGTAATGCTGTCGGCGCCGGCCTCCTCGGCGACCAGCGCCGCATACAGCGGGTCGGGATAGCGGGCGCGACGCGCCTGGCGCAGCGTGGCCACGTGATCGATGTTCACGCCCAGCGCGATGCCGGCGTGAAGTACAGGCTCGCTCATGAGCCCTCCTGACGCAGCGGCTCCCGATGACGCAAGGCCAGCATCACCTCACGCGACTTCAAAGAGCGGCCATCCAAACAGACATCAATTGCCGCGCGCAACACCCGCTTGGCATCGCGCAGCGAGCGCGCGTCCTCGAAGCTCTCTGCCTGCAAATCCGCCAGCGACCGCCCGTAAATCGCACCGGGCGCTTCAGCCACGCAGAGCTGCGGCCCGCTCTGCAGCGCAAATCGGTAGTACTTATCCTGCTCCACCGGCAACCCATCGCCGGTCTGGGTCAATTCCAATCCATAGCCCAGCTCATTCAGCAGCCGCTTTTCAAATCGTCGCAGGGTGGGCTCCTCAACCTCGCCGCCGCAAAGCGCTTGCATGCAGGAGGCGTATGAGAAAAAAATTTCCGGGTGCGGATCGCGGCGTTCGGTCAGCTTCAAGAGCAGCTCATTCAAATAAAACCCGCTCATGAGACGCTCGGGCTTCAAACTGGTCATCAAGCCATCGGTTTCCGCGGTCACGAGCTGACACGCCTCCGATGTACCGTACCAGGAGACCAGTAATCGCTGAAAAGGCCGCAATATGCCCTTGAGCGCCGATTTCGGCCCGTTGGCGCCGCGCGCGAACAGCGTCAGCCGTCCATGCTCGCTGGTGAACACCTCGACGATGCGGCTGGTGTCTCGATAGGCGTATTGGTGCAGTACGTAGGCTGGAGCCAGCCATACGCGCCGCCCGGCCGGCCGGCCCGCGCTCTTCACAACGTGTCGTACCCAAATTGGCGCAATGCCATTTCGCTGTCGGCCCAATTTTCCTTGACCTTGACCCAAAGCTCCAGATGCACCGAGCGTTGCCACAAGTCATTGAGTTCTATGCGCGCCAGCCGGCCGATTTCCTTCAGGCGCTCCCCGCCCTGGCCGATCACGATAGCCTTTTGACCGGCGCGCTCGACCCAAATGACGGCATTGATCATGATTCGATTGTCTTCATCCGCAAAACGTTCGATTTGCACGTTGATGCCATAAGGCAGCTCTTCGCGCAGCTTCAAGGTCAGCTTTTCGCGCACGATCTCGGCGGCATGAAACGGCTCATCGCGATCGGTCACGACATCCAGGGCGAACAGCGGCGGCGATATCGGCAGCCGGGCTCCGACCAGATCAACCAACCGACTCAGATTATCCGACTGCAACGCCGAAATGGGAATGATTTCCGAGGCCGGCACGCGCTGCGTCATCTCCTCCAGGAAGGGCAGCATCTGATCCTTGGGGAACACCCGGTCCACCTTGTTGACGATCAGGAACAGCGGTTGCTTCAAGCCGCGCACCCGCTCCCACACCCACAGATCCTCGTCGGTGAAACGCATCGCCTCGATCACGAACAGGATGACATCGGCATCCTGAGAGGATGAGATGGCCACGCGGTTCATATACTGGTTCATGACGCGGCGCGTGGATTCGTGCAGGCCCGGCGTGTCCACCAGCACCAGTTGAGCATGGGGTCGATTGACCAGCCCCAATATGCGGTGCCGCGTGGTTTGCGGCTTCGCGGTAACGATGGTCACCTTGCGGCCGACCAACGCATTCACCAAGGTGGATTTGCCGACATTGGGCCGGCCGACAATGGCGACGTGACCGGCGCGAAATTCTGGATCGCTCATGCGTGCACGCGAATTTCGTCGGGCAAAAGGTCGATGACTTTCGCCGCGGCCAGCTGCTCCGCGCGGCGGCGGCTGGCGCCCTCGCCCACCGCGGCGACACCGAACACCGGAACCTCGCACATGACGGTAAAGGATTGTGAATGCGGATCGCCCCAAACGGCGGTCAAGGTGTAGGTCGGCAAGGCCAGGCCGCGTGCCTGCAACAACTCTTGCAATCGAGTCTTGGGATCCTTGAGTGCATCGGCGGCAGGCATATCCGACATCTTTGGACCCATGATGCGCGCGACCGCCGCGGCGGCCGCGTCGAAACCGGAATCCAGGAAAATGGCGCCCAGCATCGCCTCGAGCGCATCCGCTAAAATAGACGCTCTGCGAAAACCGCCCGATTTCAGTTCGCCCTGTCCCAGCCGTAAGTAGTCTCCCAAGCCCAAATCGCCGGCGATCTGCGCCAAGGTATCGCCGCTCACCAAGGAAGCACGCAACCGGGACAGAGCGCCCTCGTCCGCCAGCGGGTGGGCATCGTAGAGCAGGCGCGCCACGGCGCAGTTGAGAAGGGAATCACCCAAAAATTCCAGCCGCTCGTTATGATCGGCGCCGGCACTGCGATGTGTGACGGCCGTCTGGCACAGCGCAGGCGTGTTGAAGACATGGCCGAACGTGCGTTCGACCCAAGCAGAGAGATCGTCCGGTTTGCGCAGCGGAATCACCGCACCTTCACTGTCTTTTCGAAATGCACGCTCAGCGACACGTTCGCCACGTACGGTACGGTGTCGTCGTAAGTCACATGCATTTCAACACCGCCGCCCTCGTCCTTGGTGATCTCAATATCCTTCACGGTGACGACGGTCGGGTCTTCGATGTTGAAATGCCGGTCGATCAGACCGCGGATTGTCTGCGCGTCGGGGTTGTCGCCCTTGACCTCGCTCGCCACGGATTCCATGGTGCGCGCGATTTTCATGTAGTTCAGGTAGACGGGAGCCAGGCGCACGCCTGCGTAGACGACCACGCCGGCCAAAGCGAGAATGCAAAGCAGTCCGATGAATGTCATGCCTTGCTGGTGCTTTTGCATAGATTCCTCCCTAAACGAGCCCCTATTCAATCTTATTCCCGACCCTTCTCCAGAGAGGTCCGTCACGAGTATCAAGATTAAGCCAAATACGGACCGCTTTACCGACCAGATTCTGCTCCGGAACGAATCCCGGCGCATCCGGTTCATCGAGCCAACGGCTGTCCTTGCTGTTGTTCCGGTTGTCGCCCATGAAGAAATAATGGCCCGCCGGGACCACCCATTCGCCCGTTTTGACGCTGCCGTTGGCAAACATGATTTGATGGCGCTTGGCGTCCAGTTGCTCGAAGGCCGTTGGCACGCCGGTGTAGTTCCATAGATCCTGCTTCGGTCCCGTATAAATAGGACCGTGAGTCTGCGGCATGGGCTTATCGTTGACATAGAGCTGATTGTTCTCGTCGACTCGGATGCGGTCTCCCGGCAGGCCGACCAGGCGCTTGATGTAGTTGATTTTCGGGTTCGGCGGCAAGCGGAACACGATCACATCGCCCCGCTGCGGCGTGCCCGTTGCGAATACCAGCGTATTCGCGACCGGAAGGCGCAAACCATAGGAATACTTGCTGACGAAAATGAAATCGCCGTCGAACAAGGTCGGCATCATGGAATCCGAGGGGATGCGGAACGGCTCGAACAGGAAGGAGCGGATGACCAGCACCAGGATGATGACCGGAAAGAACGAGCGCGCATATTCGACCGCGATCGGTTCGCGCACCCGCTCGGCAGGCGTGCCCGCCGACACGGCGGCCAGCTTGCGGCGGCGTGCAAAGAAAAGCTGATCCGCCGCCCAGATGATCCCGGAAACCGCGCCGACGACCACCAGCATGAGACTGAAATCCACCGCTTCGTACTTGAAAAGCCGCCACAGCATGCCCAGGGAAAGGCCCACCAGCGCATAGCCTGCCAATTTTGGCAGCATGGGTTCCTCCGCGCTCGACGCACCCGGGTCCCGCCTCGGCCTGAAGAACCAACCGTCGATGAGAATCACCAGAACGCAGAGGGCGCCTGCGCACAGGAGCCCTATGAAAATACCATCGCCATCATTCACGAATTTGCTCCAAGGGTTTCAAAACCGCAGGCCGCCGATCAATTGGCCTTCTTTCCGACCTGCAACACCGCGAGAAAAGCCTCTTGCGGGATCTCGACCTGGCCGACTTGCTTCATGCGCTTCTTGCCGGCCTTCTGCTTCTCGAGCAGCTTGCGCTTGCGCGTGATGTCGCCGCCGTAGCATTTGGCCAGCACGTTCTTGCGCATCGCCTTGACGCTGGCACGCGCGATGATATGGCTGCCGATCGCTGCCTGCACGGCAATGTCGAACATCTGCCGCGGTATCAGCTCCTGCATTTTGTCGACCAGTTCCCGGCCGCGGTTGTAGGAGTTGTCGCGATGGACGATGAGAGACAGCGCATCGACCGGATCGCCATTGATCAAGACATCGAGCTTGACCAGCGGCGCCGCCTGAAAATGGCTGAATTCGTAGTCAAACGAAGCATAGCCGCGGCTCGAGGACTTCAGGCGATCGAAGAAATCGAGCACGATCTCGGCCAGCGGCAATTCGTACTGCAGCGAGACCTGACTGCCCAGGAACAGCATCTTTTTTTGCACGCCGCGCTTTTCACTGCACAGGGTCAGCACCGCGCCCACGTGATCCGGCGGCACCAGAATATTGGCAATGATGATCGGTTCGCGAAGCTCCGAAATGCGATCCTGCGGCGGCAGCTTGGTCGGGTTATCGACGTTGATGACCGATCCGTCGGTCAACAAAACCTCGTAAATCACGGTTGGCGCGCTGGTAATCAAATTCAAGCCGTACTCGCGCTCCAAGCGTTCCTGCACGATGTCCATGTGCAGCAACCCGAGGAATCCGCAGCGAAATCCGAATCCCAACGCGGTGGACACCTCCGGCTCGAAGTGCAGCGCTGAATCGTTGAGCTTCAGCTTCTTCAAGGCATCGCGAAATTGCTCGTAGTCATCCGAACTCACGGGAAACAACCCGGCGAAAACTCGCGGCTGCACCTGCTTGAAACCGGCCAGCGGTTCTTTGGCCGGATTGTTTTCCAGCGTGATGGTGTCGCCCACCGGAGCGCCGTCGATTTCCTTGATCCCGGCGATCACGAAGCCGACCTCGCCGGTCTCGAGCGATTCGCGGGTCACCGGCTTGGGCGAGAAGCGGCCGAGCTTGTCGATCTGGTGGCTACGGCCGGTCGACATCACCCTGATCTTTTCCCCGGTGCGCAGCGCCCCGTTCATGACCCGCACCAAGGAGACCACGCCCACGTAGTTGTCGAACCACGAATCGATGATCAGTGCCTGCAACGGACCGTCCGGATCGCCCTTGGGCGCCGGGATGCGCTTGACCAGTTGTTCGAGCAGTTCGGGAACGCCCTGACCGGTCTTGGCACTGACCAACGCAGCGTCTTCCGCCGGAATGCCGATGATCTCTTCGATTTCATGAATGACTTTGGCAGGATCGGCGGACGGCAGATCGATTTTGTTGATGACCGGCAGCACCTCCAACCCCTGCTCCAAGGCGGTATAGCAGTTGGCGACGCTCTGCGCCTCGACGCCCTGGGCGGCGTCGACCACCAGCAGCGCGCCCTCGCAGGCCGCGAGCGAACGCGAAACCTCATAGGAAAAATCGACGTGCCCCGGGGTGTCGATGAAATTGAGCTGGTACTGCTCCCCGGTAACGGATTTGAAACCCAGCGTCACGCTCTGCGCTTTGATGGTGATGCCGCGCTCGCGTTCCAGATCCATGGTGTCCAGAACCTGGGCCTGCATCTCACGCGCATCGAGGCCGCCGCATTCCTGGATGAAGCGATCGGCCAATGTCGATTTGCCGTGGTCAACATGCGCGATAATGGAAAAATTGCGGATATTCTTCATCGAGGCCTGGGTTAGGGCAAACCAGGCATTATACCGGTCGGCGGTGGAAGCTGAGGGTCTTATCTACCTCTTCCGGGTCCAGGCGGCCGTGACAAACCAATTCTCCCCCGAACAGCAGTACGGGGATCTTGTGGCCGTAGCGCGCCCGAGTGGCGGGTTCAAGATCGACGTCGATGACATCGATGGGTATGCCGCGCGCCGCCGGCAAGGCGGCCAGGTCGCTCAACAGTTCCTCGCAAAGGCCGCACCCAGGGCGCGAGTACAGCAAGAATCGCATGCTCAAGAGCCTACTCAGACGGGCTCCTAGTGTCGAGGTGGCTCGCCGCTGCTATAGATTTTCACCGAGTGCGCAATGAACTCCACCGTTTGCGCGGGAACCTCGCCAACGGCGGTGACTTGGTGGCCCTGCACGATGGTGGAGAACGCATACCCCGAGCCCACGCGAGCCAATCCCTGCACGGGAGCCTCGGGCCGGGCGTCGGGCGAGGCGGCGGACCCCGGCGCAGTCGCCGATTGCTCCTCGACGAACACCGACACGGTCGCCAGTCCATCGGAATAGACCAAATGACTCGCCGGCGACGAAGCGCCTCCCAGTGTTTGCGCACCCTGCACCGTCAATCGAAATCCCGGGGGCAATTGGCTGGCGCGGTAGGCGCCCAGCGCCGCAGATGCGCTGTCAGGCGACGGTCCCTGGCGCACCCAGCGCATTCCCTCGGTGCGTACGGTGGGTGCCAGGTCGGCATCCGGAATGTTCTCCGGCATCTCGAGGCGCGCAAAGAATATCTGCTCGATGACCTGACCGCGCGAATCGCACAGTTGCGTCTTCAGCGGCATCGCCGTCTTCTCGTCGAGCCACAGGCGGTAGCCAAACCGGAACTGATCCTTGGGGTTCACTGCGATCACCCGCGCCGGGCGACCGAGAATATGGGCCGCCGGCAACGCTTCGATTCGGTAGAAATCGCTCACCGAGGCATCAAACTGCGGCAGCGAACCCAAAAAAGGCCCTCGATCCTGCCGCTGTTCGACCAGCACCGTATGCTGATCGGGTAAGTAGCAGGTCAACTCGTCGTTGGCGCGCACAAATTCGCGCCCGGAGCCATCGAGCGACTGCAGCCGTTCGGTCACCCGACCCGCCCGCACCCGGTGGACAATGCGCATGGTCTCGAGTCGACCCTCGCTCAAGTGAAAAAACGTGCCGTCGTAGTTGCGCGTGGCCAGAGCCTTGTTCATCTTCTCCAACCATTCGCGCGGATCATCGGCGCCGCGCGCTTGCGGCAGCGTTGCCAGCAGCGCGCCCACCAAGGCGCAGGGAACCAGCCAAATGGCGCGGCTTTGCCGGGATCGCGTCATGGAGCGACGCGCACATCCGGTGTCAATGAGGGTTGCACCACCCCTTGAAGAGGCGCCGGCTGCGGCTCATCGTCCTCGATGAGCAAATCCGCCAAGACGCTGCGCTGGCCCAGGCCGGAGGAGTACTTGCTGTGCGCCAGGACATAGTTGGTCAATCGGCCGGACGACAGGGCCGGCGGCACATTCGCGGACCTCGCGGGTACCGTGTAGGAGAGCGCTTCGCGTGCGCCACCCCCACCCTGAAGGGAGGCGTTTTGTGCCGCAACAATGCTCGGCGGAACAGGGGCATTCTGTGAGGTCAGCGCAGGAGCCGCTCGTGGACCCGGAGAAATCGCACGTTGTTGCAAAGCAACGATGGCAACCGTCGCCACGCCCGCGGCAACCGTAACCCCTGCGAGAGGCCGCCACCAGCGCGCGGCATGAGCTTGATGTGCGTGCCCCGGCACCTGTGCCGGTTCGCCGTCAATCGCCAGGTTGACGCGCGAGGCGAAGCCTCCGGTCAGTATCGGGGAACCGGCGCCGCGCAGCGCCTCGCCGATCACGGCATACCGCCCAAAGCTCTCCCGCAGCTCGCCATCGCGAGTCAAGCGCTTCAACAACAGTTCGGTTTCCGTGTTGGGCAGTTCTCCGTCGAGAAATGCCGAGACTTGTTCACGAATTTGTTCGCTCATGTGTCCTCTGGACGACCCAGGCCGCCATCAAAAATCGGTCGTAGCTTTTTGTCAATCGCCTCTCGCGCTCTAAAGATTCGTGAGCGCACGGTGCCCACGGGACAGTCCATCGTCTGGGCAATATCCTCATAACTCAATCCTTCCAACTCGCGCAGCACGATTGCCGTGCGCAGATCCTCCGGCAAGTTCTCGATCGCCCGGTTGACCGTTTCGCGAATCTCATCGGTGAGCAACAGGCCTTCCGGCGTCTCTGATTCGGCAAGACGGGCGTGCAAATCGTATTGCTCGGGGTCTTGCAGATCCAGGTCGTAATCCATGGGGCGCCGCTTGGTCGCCACCAGGGCATTCTTCGCGGTATTGATCGCGATTCTGTAAAGCCAGGTGTAAAACGCGCTATCGCCGCGAAACGACTGCAGCGCACGGAATGCTTTGACGAAAGCCTCCTGTGCGATGTCCTCAGCCTCGGTTGCATCGTGCACGTAACGCATGATCAGCTTCAGCACCTTGTGCTGGTATCGCAGGACCAATAAATCGAACGCCGCGCGCTCGCCGCGCTGGACTCTTTCGACCAGTTTGAGGTCACTCTCCTCGACGCTCATGGGTGATCACAAACCGGCGAGCTTAAAACCCAGCCTGTCGCGATAGACCCACGCCCGAGGGAAAAGTTCGACAATTCCCGCGCCGGGATGATTAAACGTGAATTTGCGCACACGCCCGGGATTCTATCAGCGGTACCGGACCGCGTTAGCGTTCGGCGGGCGAGTTGGCGGTAATCCGTTCGATCAGCGCCGCCAGGTGCGCAGGCGGAGGCTCCTGGCCCAAACAGTAGGCATAAATCACCGGATCCTGGGTCTCCAGGAGGCGCTGGAACGCTTGCTGCTCCTGCGGCGGGGCTGCGCCATAGCGCTCATCCACATAGCGCGTCAGCAAAATATCGAGCTCTTTCATTCCCCGCCGGCATCGCCAACGTAATTTGCCGACGTCAGCCGTCATCAATGTCGCCGTTGGACCATCATCTGCTTGATCTCGCCGATGGCCTTGGCCGGATTCAAGTCCTTGGGGCAGGCCTCGGTGCAATTCATGATGGTATGACAGCGGTAGAGCCGGAATGGATCTTCGAGATAATCCAAACGCTCGCCCGCCGCCTCATCGCGGCTGTCCACGATCCAGCGGTACGCGGCCAACAGCGCCGCCGGCCCCAGATAGCGATCGCTGTTCCACCAGTAGCTCGGGCAACTCGTGGAACAGCAGGCGCAAAGGATGCAAGCCGAGGGCCGGTCCACCTTCTCCTGGTCCTCTTTGGACTGCAGCCGCTCGCCGTCCGGCGGCGGCGGTGTGCGAGTCTGCAGCCACGGCTTGATCGAAGCGTACTGGGCATAGAAATTGGTCAGATCGGGCACCAAATCCTTGATGACCGGCAAGTGCGGCAGCGGATAAATCCTGATGTCGCGTTTGACATCGGCGCAGGCGCTGATGCAGGCCAGCGCATTCTTGCCGTCGATATTCATGGCGCAGGAACCGCAGATTCCCTCGCGGCACGAACGGCGAAAGGTGAGCGTCGTGTCGATCTCGTTCTTGATCTTGATCAGCGCGTCCAACACCATCGGGCCGCAGTGATCCATATCGACTTCGTAGGTGTCGATCCTCGGATTCTCCTTCACGTCAGGATCGAAACGGTAAATCTTGAAAACGCGGACATTGTTCGCGCCGGAAGGCGCTTTGTAGACACGGCCGTCCCGGCGTAATTTGGAATTGGGCGGAAGAAAAAACTCAGCCATCGATATTCCTCAATAGGTCCGTGCTTTGGGGGGGATCGATTCGACCTCATCGGTCAGGGTATTCAAATGGACCGGCCGATAGTCGAAGCGGCTGACGCCGGCGGAATCGATCCAGCAAAGCGTGTGTTTCAACCATTTTTGATCGTCCCGATTGGGAAAATCCTCTCGCGCCTGCGCGCCGCGGCTTTCCTTGCGATTCTCCGCCGAATGCAGCGTGGCTACCGCCTGTCCCAATAAATTATCCAGCTCCAAGGTCTCGATGAGATCGCTGTTCCAGACCAAGGAACGATCGGCGACTTTGACGTCGGCGAACGAGGCGAAAACCTCGGCCAGCTTGTGCTTGCCCTCATTCAAGCTCTCCGCGGTGCGAAACACGGCGGCGTCGCTCTGCATCACGCGCTGCATGTTCAAGCGGATATCGGCGGTGCGCTGCGAGCCCTTGGCATTGCGAAGTTTATCGAGGCGCTCGATGGAAACCGCCCCCGCATCCGCTTTGAGCGCGCGCTGCGCCGTGCCCGGTTTCACCACGCGCGCGCAGTGCTGTGCCGCTTCGCGGCCGAACACGACCAGGTCGAGCAGCGAGTTGGACCCCAGACGGTTCGCACCATGCACCGAGACGCACGCTGCCTCACCGACCGCCATGAGGCCGGGCACCAAACTCTCGCCGCTCACCGTGCGCGTCACGGCCTGCCCATGCACGTTGCACGGGATGCCGCCCATGTTGTAGTGCACGGTCGGCAGCACCGGTATCGGTTCTTTGTTGACGTCCACGCCGGCGAATATTCGGGCGGTTTCCGCGATGCCGGGCAATCGTTCTTTGATCACCGCGGGACCCAAGTGTTCCAGATGCAGATCGATATGATCCTTGAGCTTGCCGACGCCGCGTCCCTCGCGAATCTCAATGGTCATCGAGCGGCTGACGACATCGCGGGAGGCCAAGTCCTTGGCGTTCGGCGCATAGCGCTCCATGAATCGCTCGCCCGCCGAATTGGTCAAGTATCCGCCCTCGCCGCGAGAGCCTTCAGTGATCAAGCAGCCGGCCCCATAGATGCCCGTGGGATGAAACTGAACGAATTCCATGTCCTGCAAGGGCAGCCCGGCGCGCAGCGCCATGCCCCCGCCATCACCCGTGCAAGTGTGCGCCGACGTGCATGAAAACCAGGCTCGACCGTAGCCGCCGGTGGCCAATATCACCTCATGCGCCCTGAAGCGGTGCAGCGTGCCATCGGACATGTCGAGCGCCACCACGCCGCGGCATTCGCCATCTTCCATAATGAGGTCGAGCGCAAAGTACTCGATGAAAAAACTGGCCTCATGTTTCAAGGACTGCTGATACAGCGTATGCAGCATGGCATGACCGGTACGATCCGCCGCGGCGCAGGTTCGCTGGGCGATTCCCTTGCCGTAATGCGTCGTCATGCCGCCAAAGGGCCGCTGATAAATGCGCCCATCCTCGGTGCGCGAAAACGGCACGCCGTAATGTTCGAGCTCGATGACCGCGGCCGGCGCCTCCTTGCACATGAATTCGATGGCGTCCTGGTCGCCCAGCCAATCGGAACCCTTGACCGTGTCGTACATATGCCAGCGCCAGTCATCGGCGCCCATGTTGCCTAGCGCCGCCGAAATTCCTCCCTGCGCCGCGACCGTATGACTGCGCGTCGGAAACACCTTGGTCAAGCACGCCGTCGACAGACCGGCCTCGGCCAACCCGAACGTGGCGCGCAAGCCTGCCCCGCCGGCGCCGACGACGACGACGTCGTAGGTATGATCGATGAACTTGTAGTCGCTCATAGCCTGGAGAATCCGAACACGACGCGCAAAATGGCAAAAATGCCGGCGCCGCCGGCGAGGACGTACAGAAACCGCAGCACCATCAGACTCAAGACTTTCATGCCGCTCGAGGTCACGTAATCCTCGACGATCACCTGGGTGCCCAAGTAAGAGTGGTAGGTAAGCACCGCAACCAACAACACGGCCAGGAATCCGCTGATGGGCACCGAGAGCCAGGTGAGCACGGTTTCATAGTCGAGGCCCGGCAGTGTCAGCAAGGAAATTGAAAACCATAGCGTCAATGGAATCAGCGCCACGGCAGTGACTCTTTGAGCCCACCAATGCGTGGTGCCGTCTTTGGCGGAACCCAATCCCTCCACCCGGCTCAATGGACTTCGCAGGCTCACGGTAAACGGGCCCAAACCCAAGCCGCGACGCACAGAGTCAATGCGATTGCACCGAACACGGCGGCCCAACCGCTCAGCCGCCGCTGTGTGCGCTCGAAGCCCCGCCCCGCATCCCAGAACAAATGGCGGATGCCGTTCAGCAGGTGAAACAAAAATGCGAAGGTCCAGCCGAGCAGAACGATGAGCCCGATTGGACCTGTGAAAAATCGCGCGGCCGACGAGTAAGAATCCGCACCGTCCGCCAAGGACGCCAGCCAATAGCTCAAGGCAATGAGACCCAATGCCAGCGCTGCGCCCGTGACCCGGTGCAAAATCGACAGGGTGTTGCCGATCTGCCAGCGGTAGATTCCGGCGTGCGGCGAAGTCGGACGGGGGCGTGCGGGCATCATTGCTCCTGGCAATTAGAGAATGAGTGCATCGCTGTTAAAAATCGATGCAGCGGCCACGGAGTTCCCAGTCACCAAAGCGCGTCGGCTCGGGGCCTTCGCGTCCACCAATCTCCGGCGGCGCTTTCGCGGCAGGAACCGGTGCAGCCTCGGCGGGTGGCGTTGCAGGCACTGAATCTTCGGAAGTCGGCGTCACCATCAAAGTTTGCCAGAAATCAGGGGCAAACGGTGCATTCACGAGGGCTTGACATCGCAGGTGCCGCACCCATCTTATATACAATGACCATCGCCTCAGCCTCATCCGGCCGTTTAACGCATTTGGGAGTTTTGCGATTTACCGGTGCCGATGCGCTTGCCTTCCTGCAAGGCCAGGTGTCGAACGATACGCAGCGGCTGACCGAAAACGCGCCGCTGCTGGCAGCCTACTCCAGTGCGCAGGGCCGCGTGCTGGCACTCATATATCTGTTGCCCCATTCGAGTGGGGTGATTGCAATTCTGCCGCGTGAAATTCTTGCGGCGACGATGCAGCGCATGCGCAAGTTCATTCTGCGGGCGAAAGTGCAGATTGAAGATGCCGGCGACTCACTCGCGGTGGCGGGTCGCATTGGCGTGATGCCGCAGTCGAGCAGCGGTTACACCGAAATTGACGGTGTCGGCATTGCCCCGGTGGGTCACGACAAGAGTCGCCATTGGCTCATCGCCGCCGCGGAAAAACTTCCAGCCACCGGCGATGCCGCCGAGGCGAAACGAATCGAGGAGGAATGGCGCCTCGCGGACGTTCGCGCGGGCCTGCCGCAAATTTATGCAGCCACGAGCGAAGCCTTCGTCGCACAAATGTTGAACCTCGATCTGCTGGACGGCATCAGCTTCACCAAGGGCTGCTACACCGGCCAGGAAATCATTGCGCGGACTCAACACCTGGGACGCATCAAGCGTCGCTTGTTCCGCTTGCGGCTGCCGGCGGGGACTTGGCAGGTCGGTCAGGCGCTGCGCCTGGCCGATGGCCGACAAGGACGGTTGACGGAAGTTGCGCAAAGCAACGGGCGCATCGAGGCGCTCGCCGTGTTGAGCGTAGGACCGGGTGCGGCCGTCAGCAGCGATGCGCCGACGGAAATTCTGGTGGACGCCACGGAATTGCCCCTGCCCTACCAACTTCCTGAGTTGACGAGTACTCGGGCCGGTCGATTTCACGTCCCCTAGGAGAACTCCGGCCGCATGTGCGGGAACAGCAGCACGTCGCGGATGGAGGGCGAATTGGTGTACAGCATGACCAGCCGATCGACGCCCAATCCCAGTCCGGCGGTGGGAGGCATGCCGTATTCCAGCGCCCGCACGTAGTCTGCGTCGTAGTACATGGCTTCTTCATCGCCCGCCTCCTTGCGCATCACCTGATCCTTGAAGCGCTGTGCCTGATCCTCAGCGTCGTTCAGCTCCGAAAACCCGTTGGCCAACTCGCGCCCGCCGATGAAAAATTCGAATCGATCGGTGATGAAGGGATCCGCATCGTTGCGCCGTGACAACGGCGACACTTCCGCCGGATACCCATAGGCAAAGGTCGGCTGGATCAGCGTATGTTCGCCGCTCCTTTCGAATATCTCGATTTGCAGCTTGCCTGGCCCGTCGCCCGCTTTATAGGGAATTTTCATCTGATCGCACACGCGCCGCAGGTAGGGCGCATCGCGCAGCGACATCGGATCCAAGTCAGGATTGTTCGCCAGAATGATGTCTTCAATGCTCATTCGGGCGAAGCTCTTCGATAGATCGAACTCCGTGCCTTGATAAGTGATCTTGCGCGAGCCCAAGAGGGTATCGGCAAGTCCCTGGAACAGCTTTTCGATCAATTCCATCAGATCGGTGTAGTCGGCATAGGCCTGATACAACTCGAGCATGGTGAATTCGGGGTTGTGCTGCGTCGAGACGCCCTCGTTGCGGAAGTTTCGGTTGATCTCATAAACGCGCTCGAAGCCGCCCACCGTCAGCCGCTTCAAATACAGCTCCGGAGCGATGCGCAGGTACATATCGACATCCAACGCATTGTGGTGGGTCTTGAAGGGTCGCGCCGCCGCACCGCCGGGAATGGGATGCAGCATGGGGGTTTCCACTTCGAGGAAACCGCGCGCGTCGAGGAAGGCACGCAGGTAGCGCACTATGCCGACGCGCGTCTCGAACACGCGCCGGCTCTCTTCGTTCATGATCAGATCGACGTAGCGGCGCCGATAGCGCATCTCGGTATCGGCGATGCCATGCCACTTATCGGGCAACGGACGCAGCGACTTCGTCAACAGCACGATGCGCTGCGCGCGCACCGACAACTCATTGGTCTTGGTGCGGAACAAGACGCCTTCGGCACCGACCACATCGCCGACGTCCCAGCCTTTGAACTCATCGTAGATCCCGCCCAGCGCGCTCTGCTGCAGGAACACCTGAATCGCGCCGCTCGAATCCTCGAGCTTGGCGAAACTCGCCTTGCCCATGACGCGCTTGGCGCGCATCCGGCCCGCCACGCTGACACGCACCGCCGCTGCGTCGAGCGCCTCCGTGGACTTCTCGCCATACGCGGTCAGCAGATCCGCGGCAAGCGCATTGCGCCGAAAATCGTTCGGGAAGGCGATGCCGCGCTCCCGCAATTTCGCCAGCTTCGCCCTGCGCTCGGCAATCAAGTGATTTTCGTCGTTGTCGCTCATTCGCGCTACAGGCCCTGTTTTAAACTGGCTTGCATGAATTCATCGAGCGCACCGTCGAGCACCGCCGTGGTATTGCCGATCTCCACGCCGGTGCGCAAGTCCTTGATGCGCGACTGGTCCAAAACATAGCTGCGAATCTGGTTGCCCCAGCTGACGTCCGACTTCGAGTCCTCGAGCACCTTCGCCGCGGCGTTGCGCTTGTTGAATTCGAGCTCGTAGAGCTTTGCCTTGAGCATCTTCATCGCCGTCGAGCGGTTCTTGTGCTGGCTGCGCTCGCCTTGACAGGCCACCACGATGCCGCTCGGCATATGCGTGATTCGTACCGCGGACTCGGTCTTGTTGACGTGCTGCCCACCCGCACCGCTGGAGCGGTAAACATCGGTACGCAAGTCCGCCGGATTGATTTCGATATCGATGTCATCGTCGACTTCCGGCGAGACGAACACCGATGCGAACGAAGTATGCCGGCGGTTGCCCGAATCAAATGGGGATTTGCGCACCAGGCGGTGCACGCCGGTTTCGGTCCGCAGCCAACCGTACGCGTAGTCGCCGATCATATTGACGGTTGCACCCTTGATGCCGGCGACTTCGCCGTCGCTTTGATCGATGATCTCGGTCTTGATGCCATGCGAGTCGGCCCACTTCAAGTACATGCGCAGCAGCATTTGAGCCCAGTCCTGGGCTTCGGTGCCGCCCGCGCCGGCTTGGATATCGAGAAAGGCATTGTGCGAATCCATTTTGCCCGGAAACATGCGCTGGAACTCGAGTCTTTCGACCACGGCAGCCGCAGCGTTGACGTCGGCCTCGATACCCGCAGCGGCCGAAGCGTCCGACTCCGCAGCAGCCAGATCGATCAGTTCCGAGGCATCATTCAAGCTGAGCTTCAGGCGCTCGAGGCTGCCGACGACTTGCTCGAGTTTGGCGCGCTCCTTTCCCAGCTCTTGGGCGCGATCGGGGTTGTCCCAAATACCCGGCTGCTCCAATTCGCGCGCTACTTCTTGAAGGCGCTCGTGCTTGTTGTCGTAATCAAAGATACCTCCTCAAGGAATCGGTGCGTTCCTCGAGATCTTTGATGGATCGTTTGATCTGGTTGATTTCCATGGCCGCGAATCCTAGCACATTGGTCAGCCGACCTTGAGGTGCTGGCAATTCAGCTGCACGCGTTCAGTGCCGCGGAATTCGTTGATCTCGAGGCGATAGGCAAGTTGTATCGTCGACCCGCCGCCCAGGTTCGCATCCTCGGATGAGCCTCCCACATAGCCGAAAGCAATCGCGTCGATCGGCTCCCTGCCGGATTTCGCAGAATCGAGCCGCAGCTTCAGGTGTTTGCCGCCGACGATTCTGGCATCCACGACCTTGAACTGCCCGTCGAATACCGGCTCAGGGAATCCTTGGCCCCAGGGACCCGCGCCGCGCAGCGCCTGCGCCGTCTCGATGCACAGCTCCTCGGCGCTGAGCGCGCCATCCGAGTAGATCACGCCGGTGAGCGAATCGCGATCGGCGCGCGCGGCAATTTCAGCGGCGAAAGCAATTTTGAAGGCTGGCAGATTTCCTTCCAGCAGGCTAAGACCGGCGGCCATGGCGTGACCGCCGAATTTGTCGATGAGACCCGGCTGCCGCGTGGCAATGCTGTCGAGGGCGTCGCGAATGTTCACGCCGAGCACGGAGCGCGCCGAGCCGCGCAGGGAGCCGTCCTGCGCGCGCGCGAAGGCGATCACCGGCCGGTGCAGCCGGTCCTTGATTCTGCCGGCGACCAGTCCCACCACCCCTTGATGCCAGCTCTCGTCGAACAGGCACACCCCAAGCGAATCGACCGCCTCGCCGTCGCGCAAATCATCGGCAAGCCCCACCGCTTCGAGTTGCATTCGCTGTTCGATCTCACGCCGCTCGTCATTGAGTTTTGCCAGCAACCCGGCCAATCGCGCGGCCTCCTCAGGCTGGTCAGTCAACAGACAGGCTATGCCGACGCTCATGTCGGTCAGCCGTCCCGCCGCGTTCAATCGCGGCGCCACCGCGAACCCCAAGTCAGCGGCCGTGAGCTGCTCCTGGGGGCGACCGGCCGACTCGAGCAAGGCGCGAATGCCGGCGACGCAGCGGCCCGCGCGAATACGCTTGATGCCCTGCGACACCAGTATTCGATTGTTGCGATCCAGCGCAACCATGTCGGCAACCGTCCCCAGAGCCACCAGGTCGAGCAACTCCGCAACCCGGAATCTCTCCTCCCCCAGCGCCTTGGCCAGCGCCGCGACCAGGTAGAAAGCCACGCCGACGCCGGCCAGGGCGGGACTTGCGAATTGGCTGCCCGGAAGGTTGGGATTCACGATCACCTCCGCTCGCGGCAGGACAGCGCCCGGCAAGTGATGATCGGTGACGAGCACCGGTACTCCGATCTCTCGAGCCGCCTCCACACCCGCCACACTGGACACGCCGTTGTCCACGGTGACAATCAGCGACGGCGCGCGGCCGGCGGCCAACGCCACGATTTCCGGCGTCAGCCCATAACCGAAGCGAAACCGGTCGGGCACCAGGAAATCGACGTCTGCAAAATGCATGGCGCGCAGCGCCCTGACGACCAACGCGGTGCTGGTGGCGCCATCGGCGTCGAAATCGCCGATCACCAGCACACGGCCTGCGGCGCGATGCGCCGCCAGCAGCCGTGTCGCTGCATCCAGCCCCTCCAGCGACCCAATCGGCAGCATTCGATCCAAGGACAAATCCAGCTCCGACTCGCTGTCGATGCCGCGGGCAGCATAGACGCGTCGCAGTACGGGATGCACATGAGCCGCGAACTCATGGGCCACCCCGAGTACCCGGCGCCTGATCTCCATGCCGGTCACGCGAAGAACTCCCACCATGGTTTGCTTCGGCGCCAGAAACGCCGATTCGTGCGCGCGGTCACGCTGATGCATCGTTCGCCGGCCGACATGTCCAGCCGCGACAGGCGGCCTGCCCGCAACTGCGCCACCGCGGGTTTGAGCCAGCGCGACTCGATGTCGTGCCATCCGGCCTCACCGGGAGCCTGGGAGGCGACGATGACGCCGCTGTCGGATTCTCCGCCCTTGAAGGCGCTGAAAAATACGTCATCACCCGCGGCCCAGCCCTGTACTCTCGGCAGCGAGGCAAGCGGCGCGCCGCCACCCCAAAGCCAAAGTCCGCTGACGCGCGGAACACCGAGGTGCGCTCGCGTCGTGTTTACCTCATGCTCGAACAACCACATCTCGATCTCACTCATCAGTTGCCGCAGGCGAGGCGCATCGGCGCCTGCCGGTAGATATGCTTCGATGCGCTGCCCAAGCACATCCTCAGGATCGCGCGTCGCGACATTGAGCTCTTGATCAAAAATGCCATAAAGACGCGCCGATCCGCCCGCCGCCAAACGAATGCCCGATCCATTCCAGACTCGGTTGAAATCCAACGCGAGCTTCGCGGCGTGCGCCGGCCCCATCGACAGGATACCGCCTTGGGGCAGGCGCACGCTGTTCATGTCGGCGACATAGTGAACCGGCGTTGCGAGGCACACCCACGCGGCGTCGACAGGCGCGGCGTCCACGGCTGCGGCCTCCACGGCTGTCGCGTCGATAGCTGCGCGATCGGCACACAGCGCCGCCGGCGCTACTCCCGGCCAGGGCGCCTGCGGCGCGATGACACGGAACGCGTCGGCGCGCCAATCGCTGACGAGCCTCCCGGCATCGGCGCGCGCCAGCAATTGTTCCAAGAACGCGGAGCGCAGCGGCTCGGCGTTATGGGAGAGGAAACGAAAATACTGGCTGGACACGAACTCTCCGGCAAATTTTTGAGTATCTTAAGCGCATGCAATTCACCCAGGACTTAAGTCCCGGCATCAACGTCATTCGCGCCTACGGCGGCGGTGAGTTGCGCGTGAATGAAAATATCTATCGTGGCGCGGTGATCGTGAGCGCCTCAACGGTGATTGCTGAGCCGAACATTCACAATCTCGAGGATCTTCTCGCCGTCGACGGCTCGCGCATCCTCGCGCTCGAGCCGGAACTGGTGTTGTTGGGAACGGGCGCGCACCAGATCTTCCCGGTCGCGTCCTTCGGCGCTCAGTTCTTACGCGCAGGGATCGGGTTCGAGGTCATGGACACCGGCGCGGCCTGCCGTACTTTCAACGTACTGGTGGCGGAACACCGACAGGTCGCGGCATTGCTGCTGGCGTGAAAGAAAATAAAAAAAATAGCAGGGCGATAAGCGAAATACACAACCTAATTGTTATCGAGGATAATTCTTCTTCTAATTGATCTTGTTGTTGTTTTTCGATTTACCGTGTAAGCCTAGCGCCCCGCAATGGATCTTTCCGACGCCTTGCAGTTAACCATATGAAACTATCTGTCGCAAGTCCCCGACAAAGTTAAATGACAGTTAAATATTTATATATATCAATATATTATATAATAAATGTCGAAATTACTTTATAGCCGGCAAGAATATCAGCGGATCGACCGGCTTGCCATTGCGGCGAATCTCGAAGTACAAAACCGGCTTTTGCGGCGCTGCCTCTCCCATGTGCGCGATCACCTGTCCCAGTGCAACTTCCTGGCCCTCATGCACCAGCGGCGCGCGAGTGTGCGCGTAAGCCGACAGCAAATTCTCGCCATGCTTGATGATGATCAAATTCCCGTAACCGCGAATGCCGCTGCCTTTGTAAACCACCCGACCGGATGATGCGGCACGAATGTCCTGGCCCACGCGTCCCGGCAACAGGATCCCACCGCTGGCCACCGGTTGCGACGGGGACATCCGATCGGTGGGCCACACCCACGAGAGCGGAGAGGCAATGGGCGGGGACTTGGCCGAGGCAGTCGAGGGTGGCGGTTTAGGAACCTTGAGCGGCGGCGCGGGTGCGGCGGGTACGGCGGCTCCAACAGATGCGGCGGCTGCAACAGGTGCGGCGGGTGCGGCGGGTACGGCGGCTCCAACAGATGCGGCGGCTCCAACAGGTGCGACGGGTGCGAGGACGAGCGTCTGACCGACCGCGATACGGAAATCGGGACCGATGTTGTTCCAGCGCGCCAGGTCGCGAAAATCGAGTCCGTAGCGCCACGCAATGCTGTACACCGTGTCATGCGGCCGCACCACGTAGACGCCCCGCTCATCGCGGCGCGTATCCGCGCAGCCACCGAGCAACACGCACAGGGTAAGAGCGCAAATCGAACGCGTATGGCGCAATCAGCAGCCTATCCTAGCGCTGCAATCCCGACACCAAGGGAACGAAGCTGACTGCACCGAGCGCCTGGCGATCGATCCGGGATTCGCCCTTGGTGTAGCGGAACAACTCTTGCCGCCCCTCAGGTCCCACGGGAGCGATCAGGCGCCCGCCCACTTTGAGCTGATCGAACAGCGATTGAGGCACCGCATGCGGCGCGGCCGTCAAGACGATCCCATCGAACGGCGCGCGCGCCGCCCAGCCGATGTTGCCATCGTCGTGACGAAAATTCACGTTGCGAATCCGCAGCTCCCGCAATGTACGGCGCGCCCGTCCGAGCAAAGGAGCAATTCGCTCAATGGTGTAGATCTCCTTGACCAGCGGCGACAGCACGGCGGTCTGATAGCCGCAGCCCGTGCCAATCTCCAACACCTTCGGTGCTTCGCCCGCTGCGAGCAATGCCTCGGTCATTCGCGCCACGACGAAGGGTTGCGATATGGTTTGCCCGAATCCAATCGGCAGTGCCGTGTCCTCATAGGCGCGGCTCGCCAGCGCCTCATCCATGAAGAGGTGCCGCGGTACATTGCGGATCCGGTCCAGAACCCGCTGATCGGCAATCCCCTGCTCCTGCAGCCGCTGTACCAGCCGCTCCCGGGTGCGCGCCGAGGTCATGCCGATACCGCTGAGACGTGGACCTTCCATAAAATTAGTCAAGCTCGAGCCATCGTTTGAGGTCAGGCAGCGCCGGATGCCGCGTCAGGTCAATCTGCAGCGGTGTGATCGACGCGTAACCTTCCGCAACGGCATGAAAGTCCGTGCCTGGTCCTGCATCCTGGCCGGCGCCCGCATTTCCCACCCAATAGACATCGCGGCCTCTGGGATCCTTTGCCTTGACGATGGGCTTGGCGCGATGCCGGTTTCCGAGCCGCGTGACCTTGATGCCGCGCAATTGCCCGGCGGGCAAGTCCGGAACATTCACATTGAGAATGATCGGCCCCTCCTCAAAGCCCTGCAGAGGCCGCTGCGCCATGCGGCGCACCAGTTGCGCGGCGACCTGCGCGGCGCTCGCAAAATTGCGTGGGCTGTCCGGCGTCAGGCACAGCGACACGGCTATGGCCGGCAGCCCCAAGAATCGACCTTCGACGGCGGCGGCGACGGTGCCCGAGTACAGCGTGTCATCGCCAAGATTTGCGCCGTCATTCACCCCTGATACGACGATGTCATGCTCGAAATCGAACAAGCCTGAGATCGCCAGATGCACGCAGTCGGTCGGTGTGCCGTTGACATAGTAGGCATCGGCGTCATACCGCACGGCTCGCACCGGTACATCGAGAGTCAATGAATTACTCGCTCCGCTTCGATTGCGATCGGGTGCCACAATGGTAACGGCTCCCAGCGGCTTGATCGCCTCACCGAGCGCCGCCAGGCCCTCGGCACGGTAGCCGTCGTCATTGGAAAGAAGGATCTTCACTACTTAACAGTCTGCGCCGCGCTGGCGGGTGCCGCCGTGCGGACTATACTGTAACGCTGGAAACCCCGATAGCCGAGCATCGACCATGGGCAAGAAGCGTGATACGGAGCTTGGTGAAGAGAAAAATGCTTCGGCCGACGCCGGCGCATTTCGCGCCGCGGTACGCGACGTCAAACCGCTGGTTCAGGTTGCGGCAGCGAAGGGGCTCGCCAAGCCCGTGCCTCGGGCGCGACTGCGCAGGCCGGCGCCTGCGTCTGTGGAAAATCTCGACGACATGATGCCGCTGATCGCGACGACCTCGAGCGATGGGGCCGCCGGCAGGGACGATGCCGCCGCCGGCAGCGCGGCGCTGTCCTTTCATCGTGCGGGCGTGCGCGTCCAAGTGATGCGCCGCTTGCGGCGCGGTTTGTATCCCACCGAGGACGAATTGGATCTTCACGGCCTGACCCAAACAGCGGCGCGCGATTCATTGGCCGATTTTATCGCCCGCAGCCGCGATTCGGGCCACCGCTGCGTGCGCATCATCCACGGCAAGGGCTACCGTTCCGGCGCGCGCGGTCCGGTGCTCAAGACCGCGGTCGATCTGTGGCTGCGCCGGCATACGGACGTCATGGCATTCACGTCCGCGCGGGCGATTGACGGCGGCACCGGAGCGGTTTACGTGTTGCTTCGCGGCTGAGGCCTGAACCATCGGGGCAAACGCGATCACCCGCCGCCGATGCCTCCCGGGCGATGACCGGCGAACGTCACCTCAACCGTGGCAAGACCGTTGGCAGGCAGCGTAACCGATACTCGCTCGTTCGCGATCGCCAAGTCTTCCGGCGCCGCGAGAGCGGACGCGTTGATCAACGCATCGAGCTGTGACCGCGTTGGGTATTGCGGCGATCCCATGCGGATGTAGGCGCCGCCGGCGTCGCCGTGATCCGCATCGAGTCTGAGCACCCGCGCCGTGCGTGCCTCGTGCGGCAGCGCCAAAACAATCGTAGTCGGCAAAGCATCGTGCCCGGGCGGCACGTAATTCCAGACAGCGATGACCAGCGAGCCGTCCGGCCGCCGCGTGACGAGTGCGTGCTCCGAGTCTGCATCCAGGCGCTCATCGCCCAACTGATGCAGCATCTTGAAGGCGTTGAAGACCGGTTTTGGAATGCCGCCGGCAGCGATCAGTCCGAATCCACCGTAGTAGGGCCGTCGGACCACGCCCTGCTCCTCGAATACATCCGAAAAGGTCCAATAAGACATCATGTCCGTAAGCCCATCGCATCGTCGCACCGTGTCGGTCAGCCACGGACCCATCCACACGGTGTCGGTGATTTTCGGGTCATTGAAATAGGTGGCGTTGTACTCGCTCCAGATGATGGGAACGTCAGGCCGGCCCGAAGCGTTCACCTCATCACGGACTTTCTTCGCCGCGCGGCATACCATTTCTGTCCGGGGAACAATCTCTCGGGTTGCGAACACATCTTTAGCGGTGTCGTTGGCGTACACATGCGTCGAGACGAAATCAAGCGGCACTTGCTGCTCGGTCGTGTGGCGGATCAACGCGCCGACCCAAGCCGCCTGCGCCGTGGACGGCCCCCCAACCCGTAGCCTCGCATCGACCTGCTTGAGCGCTCTCGCGGTGTGATCATACAAAGTAAAGTACGTTGCCTGCGCCGGAGTACCGCTCCAGAAATCGATGTTGGGTTCGTTCCAAACCTCGAAGTACCACTGCGCGACTTCATCGATTCCGTATCGCTCGATCACATGCGATGCGAAGGCCGCTATGAGCGCATCCCACCTGGCGTAGTCTCGCGGCGGCGCGACGATGGGGTGGTATTTGAAACTGTGCACAGCTGCGCGCGAAGCGAGCTTTCGCGGCATGAACGACAATTCGACGAACGGCCGAACACCGTTTTCCAGCAATCCGTCGTAGATCTGATCGACGTAGGAAAAATTGTATAACGGGGTGCCATGCTTGTCTTCGTCGTACACGCCGACCTCGTCATGCAGGATGGCGTGAAATCGCACGAACTTCAGGTCAGTGGCACCTTTCACCAAGCGTAAATCGCGCCGATAGCTGTCGCGCAGCGTGAGAATCGCCCGACCGGAACCAAACATTTGTTCCCAATAGTGAGGGAAGCGGTGATGTGGAGCGGAGGCATCAATGATGATTTCCTCGTCGCCCCAGGCGATGCAGGGTGTGATGCAGGCGAACGCCAAGATGATGAGGGCTTTCAATTGTGTACTTATTTCAATCTAGATTAGGGCAATCCATGAATCGTTCTCGCGAGATCGCCATACTATATCTCTCCACGGTGTGGACATCGCAGCTTAAAAAGCGCTAGCATCCTCTCTAAGAGCGGCAGTTAGATCGCAAAAGACGCGGGACGGTTTCGCCAGGGATGGTGGGGGACTTGTGGTATTTAGAGCGGCGCCATTGCTTCTGCGACGCGAACGGCACCAGTATCCGGCGCCGGCGTATGGCATGTCGTCGATGGGCCACGCGACGTCGCGCCCCGCAACGTCCCGCCCCGCAACGCCGCGAAACACCCGCTCGCTCAAATCATCGACCTCACCGCGCGCGGATTCAACATTCGCGGACTCCACATTCTTGAATGCGAATTTCGCCATTCGCTCCTGCCTTGCCCGTGAACGCTTCGATTCGCGGCCACAGAGACTGGGAATTTAAAGGTGCAGCTTTGAGTTAGTAAAAATTACAACCGCGCTCGATAAGACGCGGCAACGGGGGAGAAACAATGAAAACGCGGCTCCGCTATAAGAAAACCTTACTCGCCGCGGCGATCGCTGCGACGCTTGCCACCGGCGCAGGCATGCCCGAAATGAGCTGGGCACAGACGGCAGACGCGACGCTGCGTGGCAAGACTGCCGCGAATGCTGAGGTGGTCGCCAAGAACGTCGCTACCGGTGTCACGCGCCGGACCAAGGCCGCGGAGGATGGCAGTTACACCTTGCCCGGCTTGCAGCCCGGAACGTACCGGGTGGATGCCGGCCCCGGCACCGAAACCACCGTCACCCTCACGGTGGCCACGACGGCAACCGTCGATCTGACGGGAGGAGCTGAAGCCGTCACGGGAACACTGAGCGAAATCACGGTCAGGTCCAAGCGCATCGTCGAAACACGAACCTCGGAAGTGGGCGGAACCGTATCACTGCAGCAGATCGAGACGGTGCCGCAGATCACCCGCAACTTCCTCGAGTTCGCCGACACTGTGCCGGGCGTGATCTTCACGGTGGATTCGAGCGGCCACACCTCGCTTCGAGGCGGAGCGCAGAACACCAGTTCGGTCAATGTCTACATCGACGGCGTGGGTCAGAAGAACTACGTGAAGGAAGGTGGAGTCAGCGGTCAATTCGCGACCCAGGGCAACCCCTTCCCGCAGCTCGCCATCGGCGAGTACAAGGTGGTCACCTCCAACTACAAAGCCGAGTACGACCAAGTGTCGAGCGCCGCGATCATCGCGGAGACCAAGTACGGCACCAATGAGTTTCACGGCGAGACCTACGGGCAGTACACCGCCGATCACTGGCGCGCCGAGACGCCGTCGGAACGCAACGCCGGCTTGAAGACTCCGTCCAAAAATAAGGAATTCGGCGCTTCGCTTGGCGGCCCCATCATCAAGGACATGCTGCACTTCTTTTTCACCTACGAAGGCAAGCGTTACACCACGCCCATCACCGTCGTCCCCGGCGTGAATTTCATCAACGGCGTAGACGTCCGTACGCTGCTCCCGGCGAGCGCCGTGGCGCAACTGGGCCCCGCGACAATTCCGTTCACGGAAGATCAGTACTTCGGCAAGATCGATTTCGAGCCCAGCGACAAGGATCGGCTGGAATTTACCGTCAAGGTCCGCAACGAGACGCAGACCGACGACCTCGGCGTCGGCCGGGCGAAGTCCGATAGCATCGGCGTGATCAACGATGAAACCCGCTTCAGCCTGCGCTGGCAGCACAGCGGCGAGCATTGGGCCAACGACGTACTTGCGCAGCATGAGGACTCATTCAACGCGCCCCAGCCGGTGAACACCGGCAATGGCATCAACTATTCGTCATTTGCCCTGAACAACGCGAATATCTTGGAGACCGCCGCGACGGATCCGCGCGGCGGCCAGAACAAGGGTCAACGCGGACCTGCCATCCAGGACGATTTCACCTTCAGCGATTTGCACTGGCTGGGCGATCACACGTTGAAATTGGGTGCCAAGTACAAACGCGTGGACTTGAGGGCGGCAGACGCCCTGAATATCAATCCACAGTTCTTATACGACGTCACCCCGGCCGGCACCGATGCCATTCCCTATCAGGCGCTGTTCACCAATCCAGTGCCCGGTCAGGACTCAACGGCGCACTCGCGCGACCACCAGTTCGGCCTGTATTTCCAAGATGACTGGGTGCAGAACGAGCATCTGACCTGGTTCTTGGGCGCACGCTGGGACTACGAGCGCAACTTGGGGTATCTGGACTATGTCACGCCGGCCAATGTGGTCGCGGCACTCAATGGCCCGGATCCGAATGCGCCAGGACAGACCTACGCGCAGAGCCTTGCCAAGGGCGGCGTCAACGTCAACGATTTCATCAGCACCGGTAACAATCGCTCGCCGGACAAAGGGGAATTTCAGCCGCGATTGGGGTTCGCGCTGGATCTGAATGCCGACCAGCGCCATGTGATTTTCGGCGGGTACGGACGCTCCTACGACCGCGATCTGTACGACTACCTGCAGCTCGAGATCACCAAGGCGGCCTTGCCGGAGTACACCGTTTGGTTCAAGGATCCCGGCATTGCGGGCAGCAACGGCGGCTGCTTGGGTAATTCCACGCCTTGCTACGCATGGAATTCGAACTATCTCAACGGCCTGTCGAATCTGCAGGGGCTTCTGGCATCGAGCAGTGCGGGCGCCGAAGTCGATATGCTGAAGAACAACTTGAAGACGCCGTATTCCGATCAGTTCAGCATCGGCATGCGCAACACGGTCGGCGAGTGGAATACCAGCGCGACGGTGTCGCGGGTGATCAGCAAGAATGGATTTGCATTCACGCTCGGCAATCGCTACCCCAACGGCTCGTTCTGGATGAACGGCGGACAACCCTGGGGGAACGGGGTGCCGGGATTCGGCTCCCTCATTATCGGCACCAACGGCATCGAGACCAAAACCACCCAGGTGCTGCTCTCGGCCGAGAAGCCCTATACCGCCCAGTCGCCCTGGGGTTTGACGCTGGCGTACACCTTCACCGACGCCACCCACAACCGTTCCATCACCGAACACTACTCGTTCGACCAAGAAAACATCAGCCAGTATCCCTTCATCCGTTCCGATGCGGCGCCCCGGCACCGCTTCGTGACGGCCGGATCGATCGGGCTTCCCTGGGGCTTCCTGGTGGCAAGCAAGTTGACGCTGGCCACACCCATCCCAAAGGACGACATTGCCAACTACGGCCTCATCTATCCAAACGGTGCGAACAATCTGCCCTCCGCGGGCGTTCCCAAGAATTTCTTCGGTGAGCGAACACTGGACTTCCAGTTCACGAAGAATTTCGACATCGCCGGCTATGCGACCGTATACGCAAGACTCGACGTCTTGAATGTGTTCAATTGGTCCAGCTATTCCGACTACAACGTCAATTGGGGCGCGAATGGCGTCGCAAATCCCCGGCCGGTGGCCTTCAATTACACCGGCAATATCAACGGCACGCCGCGCGAGCTGAAGCTGATGCTCGGCGCCAAATTCTAAGAAGACTGCGGCGGCGGGCTGAGCGTGTCCGCCGTCGCAGCTGCTACCATGCCGCGATGACCGACCGGCACATACGCAACATCGTCATCGTCGGCGGCGGTACGGCGGGCTGGATGGCCGCCGCCGCGCTCGCGAAAGTGTTGGGCGCCGCATCGTCCATACGATTGGTGGAATCTGAAGCGATCGGCACCGTCGGGGTGGGAGAGGCCACCGTTCCGCATTTGAAGCTCTTCAATCGAGTCCTCGAGATCGACGAGATCGAGTTCATCAGACAGACGAAAGGAACCTTCAAACTCGGCATCGAGTTTGTCGACTGGGGACGGTTTGGGGACCGCTACATTCACGGCTTTGGCAGCATCGGGCACGACTATGGACTGCTGCCGTTTTACCAATACTGGCTCAAGTTGTTTCTTGCCGGCAAGGCTGCCGATATCGGCGCGTACTCCCTCAACACGGCCGCCGCGCCGCGCGGCAAGTTCATGGCGCCGGCCACGGATGTTCCGGCGAACTCACCCCTCGCCACGATCGCGTATGCCTATCACTTCGACGCCGGACTCTATGCGCAGTATTTGCGCCGCTATGCCGAGGCGCGCGGCGTGAAAAGAATCGAGGGCCGGGTGGTCGAGGTGAAGCTGCGCGCCGAGAATGGTTTCATCGACAGCGTGACGCTGCAGAGCGGTGAAAAGCTGCAAGGTGATTTGTTCATCGACTGCTCCGGTTTTCGCGGGCTGCTGATCGAAGAAGCGCTGCACACCGGCTACGAGGACTGGACGCACTGGCTGCCCTGCGATCGGGCGATGGCGGTGCCCTGCGAGAATGTTGGCCCGCCAACGCCCTTCACACGCTCGACAGCGCGCGGCGCGGGGTGGCAATGGCGAATTCCGCTGCAGCATCGGACTGGAAATGGCTATGTGTATTCAAGCGCTCACATCAGCGACGACGAGGCGGCGGCGACGCTCATGGCCAACCTCGACGGCCGCGCGCTCGGCGATCCGCGCAAACTTCAATTCACCACCGGCATGCGCAGGAAATTCTGGAATAAGAACTGTGTCGCCATCGGTCTCGCCTCCGGGTTCATGGAGCCGCTGGAGTCGACCAGCATCTACCTGATCCAGTCCGGAATCGCGAGGCTGCTCAATCTCATGCCGGACCGGGACTTCAGCCCGGTGCTGATCGAGCGCTACAATTCACAGGCCGCGTTCGAGTTCGAGAGGATCAGGGACTTCCTGATCCTTCACTATTGGGCAACCGAGCGCCGCGACACGTCCTTTTGGCGATACTGCGGCGGAATGAGCATCCCCGAACCTCTCGCCGATGCCGTACGGCTGTTCAAGGACAGTGGCCGCTTCTTCCGCAATGCCGAGGAGATGTTTGCGATCACCAGCTGGATTCAAGTCATGCTGGGCCAGCACATCGTGCCGCAGCATTATCATCCGGCCGTCGATCTCGTTCCAGACCAAGAAATTGCCGGGTTGGTCGACAGCGTCAAGACAGTGATTGCAGCCTGCGTGGACGCGATGCCGATGCATGCGCAGTTTATTGCAAGGCATTGCGCGGCGTAAGGAAACACACGCAGATGAGATTTCACCCTGCCCTCCGAGCCGGCGCGCTGGCCGCGATTTTATGTTTGGCCGCTTGCGGCGCCCTGCAACCGGCCGCGCCGCCAAAATTGCTGCAGCAGACGGACACGCCCAATGGCGCCGGTGAATTCCTCGAGGACATCGAACATAGAACGTTTGATTTTTTCTGGGCAAACGCCAACCCCAAGAACGGCCTGGTCCCGGACCGCTATCCGACGCGAATTTTCGCCAGCGTCGCGGCGGTCGGGTTTGCGCTGACGGCTTATCCCATCGGGGTTGAGCGCGGCTACGTATCGCGCGCCGAGGCCCGCGACCGGGTGCTGACGACGCTGCGCTTCTTCCGCGACGCGCCCCAAGGTCCCGGCGCCAAAGGATTCGCGGGGTACAAGGGCTTTTACTACCACTTCCTGGACATGGAAACCGGTGTGCGGTTCAACGAGCAGTCTGACCTGTCGATGATTGACACCTCCCTGTTCATCGCCGGGGTGCTGTTCTGTCAGAGCTATTTCGATGGAACGGATCCCGAGGAAAAAGAGCTGCGCAAGATCGCCGATTGGCTATACCGGCGCATCGATTGGGGCTGGGCTTCGCGCGACGAGGGTGCGGTCGCGCTGAGCTGGACACCGGAACTCGGCTTCCATCAGCGCAACTGGCGCGGTTACAACGAATCCTCGATCATGTACATCCTAGGGTTAGGCTCGCCGAGCACGCCGATGCCGGCATCCGCATGGCAGTCGTACACGTCGACCTTCGATTTTCATTGGGTCAACGAAGGCCAGTGGTACCTGGCGTTTGCACCCTTGTTCGGACATCAATACTCGCACGTCTGGATCGATTTTCGCGACATCCGCGATGCGTACATGCGAGGCAAGGGCATCGATTATTTCGACAATACCCGCCGCGCCATCTTTGCGCAGCGCAGTTATGTGATCGCCAATCCCATGAAATGGGTGGGCTACTCGTCGCGGTTGTGGGGCATTACCGCGAGCGACGGTCCGGTCGAGGCGAAGCTCGAGTACAACGGTGAGACTCGCGCATTCCATGCCTATGCAGCCCGCGGTGCGGGCGGCGCCCAGAACTATGACGACGGGACGCTGGCGCCGAACGCCGTGGCGGGCGCGCTGCCGTTTACGCCGGAGATCGCCATACCGACCTTGAGATTGATGAAGGAACAGTACGGCCGGTACATCTACTCGACCTTTGGCTTTGTGGATGCCTTCAATCTCAGCTTCAATTACACCGACACGAAGCTCACGTATGGCAGAGTCGTACCGGAAGTGGGTTGGGTCGACAACAATTACCTCGGCATTGACGAAGGCCTGACCATCACCATGATCGAAAATTTCCGCAGCGGCCTCATCTGGCGCGTCATGCGCCGCAGTCCCTATTTGCGCCGTGGTCTCGAACGGGCAGGCTTCGCAGGCGGCTGGCTGGACACCCGGGGATGAAGCGCCGCCCGCGATCGCGCCGCTGCCGGCGCGAAACGCGATGAGGCGACGCAGCGTGTATCGTATATAGAGCCCCATTCACATGGCATATGAATTGGAGAGCCCATGAACATTCGATCGACGATGCCGGTGGTACTGTGCGGCGCCGTACTGCTGGCGGCCTGCAACACGGCCGAAAACGATTGGCACAAGGCGACCGCTGCCAATACGCTGGCTGCCTATCAAGCGTTTCTGCAGGAGCATGGCGGCGACAAACACGCCGACAACGCCCGCGGACGGATTCTCGCGCTGAAAGATGAGCAAGTCTGGGCCGCCGCGCGCTCGGCCAACACAGTCGAGGCCTATGACGAATACTTGAAGGTTCAAGCCGGCGGCGTGCATGCGCTGGAAGCGCAATACTATCGAACGGCGCTGCTTCGTGCGGCCGACTGGGAATCAATCAAGGACAACGCGTCCGCCGCGGCATTGCAGGCCTTTTTGCAAAAGTACCCGCAAGGGCTCGAAGCCAATCAGGCCCGCGCGAACCTTAAGGACATGAATTACCGCATCGAGCTTGCGAATGCGCGCAGCCAAGCCTCTGCCGAACGCAAGCGCGCGCAGCTGCAAGCCCGGTTCGGAAACATGCTGCCTGACATCGTGGTGCTCGCACCGGCTGGTTCGGGCACGCTGTTTCGCGTGACGTCGGGGCCGATGACCCAGGCAACGGCAAACTCCGCATGTGCGGCACTCGAACGGGCGCATCAGAGCTGCAAACTGATTGAAGGTGACGGCACGCCCGGCCAGGGGACGCTAAGGCCGGGTTAGAGGGCGAACCAGGCAACGCGCTCAACGAGCTAACGCGCTCAACGAGCGAGCAGCACGGACGCCAGCGCGGCCAGACCTTCCTTGCGGCCAATGAATCCCAAACGCTCGGTGGTGGTCGCCTTGATGTTGATCACGGCAGCCGCCGCATTCAGGTCGGCGGCGAGGTTGGCCGCCATCGCACTTCGATGCGCGGCGATGCGCGGCGCTTCGGCGAGCACGGTGATATCGGCATTGACCAGCTGCAGTCCCGCCGCCTGCATACGCTGCGCCACCACGCGCAGAAACACGCGGCTGTCCGCGCCGCGATAGCGTGGGTCGGTATCGGGAAAATGCTGGCCGATGTCGCCGTCGCCCATGGCGCCGAGCAGGGCATCGCACAAGGCGTGAATCACGACGTCGCCGTCCGAGTGCGCCACCACGCCTTGGCTGTGCGCAATGCGCACGCCGCCGAGCACGACGTGATCGCCCTCGCCAAAGGCATGCACGTCCATCCCTTGTCCGACTCGCATTTGACTGCTCTCCCCCCTGTTGAGTACGCCGCCCGCCATCCGCAGTATGCCTGCCGCCACGCTTAAATCCTCGGCGCGGGTCACCTTGATGTTGAAGGGTGAGCCGCTCACCAAGGCAGCACGTATGCCGATCCGCTCCATGGCCTGCGCTTCATCGGTCACCGCAATGCCGGCGCGAGCCGCGTCTTGAAGCGCGCGGCGCAATGGCGCAAATGCAAAAACCTGCGGAGTCAAAGCGCGCCACAGGCCGGCGCGATCGATGGTTTCAACGCCGCCCGGCAGCTCACGCTTGACCGTGTCGACAATCGGGGCCGCGAGCACGGCCCCGTTGAATTCCGGGGCGCCGTTGCCCGATTTATTTTGGAGCGCATCGGCAAGAGCGCCAATGTCGCTGCCGCTCAAGCAGGGGCGCGCTGCATCGTGCACCAGAATCCAATCATCGGCCGCGGCTCGATCAGCCAGAAATTCCAGGCCGTTCATCACCGAGTCTTGCCGCTGCGCACCGCCGATCGTGGTCAAGAGCCTGGGAGAGTTCAACCTGGCCGCGACTTGCGGCCAATGACCGTCGCCGGCCGCGAGCACAACCACGATGGCGTGGATGCGCGGCTCGGCCAGCAGCGCTCGCAGTGACCATTCGAGCACGCTGCTGCCCAGCAGGGGTGTGTATTGCTTAGGGAGGTTGTGCGGCGTCGTCGACGCAAAGCGTTCGCCGCGGCCGGCCGCAGGAACGATCGCCCATAGGCGCCGCGTCTCAGGCACCATCAATTCGCGCGGGCGGTAGCGGGAGCAGCGGGCGCGGCGGGAGCAGGCGTGTTGGCCCGCACGACTTGATAAAAGGTTTCGCTGGCGGCCACCATCCCCAGTTCACTGCGGGCGCGCTCTTCGAGCGCCGTCAAACCAACCTTCAAATTGGCCACTTCGGCGCCCAATTGCCGATTGCGTTGGCTCTGCTCATGATTGGCCGCTCTTTGCGCTTCGACCGAAATCTGCAGCCCCGACACTTCGCGCATGCCTCGGTCCGAGAGCCACAATCGACCCTGGAGCAGGAGCAGTGTGATGGCCAGCACGGCCGCGAAAATCCTCATGGGGACAGGAGCTTAGCACGAATTCTTAAGAAATTGGAACCGACAGGGCGCGCGCCCCGGCGTAAGAGGCCTTGGCGCCCAGCTCGCCCTCGATTCTCAGGAGCTGATTGTATTTGGCCATGCGATCGGAGCGCGACATCGAACCGGTTTTGATTTGCGTCGCGGTGGTCGCGGCTGCAATGTCCGCGATCGTCGCGTCCTCGGTCTCTCCGGAGCGGTGCGATACGACGGCGGCATACTTGGCCTTGAATGCCATATCGATCGCGGCCAGCGTTTCGGTCAAGGTCCCGATTTGATTCGGCTTGATGAGAATCGCGTTGGCGATTTTCTTGGCGATGCCCTCGGCGAAAATCTTGGTGTTGGTCACGAACAAGTCATCGCCCACCAGTTGCACCTTCGTTCCCAATCTGCGCGTGAGGATTGCCCAGCCGTCCCAATCGCCTTCGCTCATGCCGTCTTCGATGGTGACGATGGGATACTTGGCCACCAGGCCCGCAAGATAATCGGTAAATTCCGAGGCGCTGAATTTGCGCCCCTCGGACTCGAGGTGATACACGCCGTCTTTGAAGAATTCGGTGCTGGCGACATCCAAACCCAAATAAATGTCCTTGCCCGCGCGATAGCCGGCCTTGTCGATGGCTTCCAAAATGATGGTGATGGCCGCTTCGTTCGACGGCAAATCCGGGGCGAAGCCGCCCTCATCGCCCACGGCGGTGTTCAAGCCCGCGGCGTGCAGCACCTTTTTCAGGGTGTGGAACACTTCGGCGCCATAGCGCAATGCTTCTGAGAACGACGGCGCGCCGATCGGCAGAATCATGAATTCTTGGATGTCGACACTGTTGTCCGCGTGCGCCCCGCCGTTGATGATGTTCATCATCGGCACGGGCAGCGTCAAATCTCCGGTGCCTGCCAGGTGCCGGTACAGCGGCAATCCTTGATCGGTCGCGGCAGCCTTTGCCGCCGCCAGCGACACCGCTAAAATTGCATTCGCGCCCAATCTCGCCTTGCTGTCCGTGCCATCCAATTTGATCATCGCAGCATCGAGAGCCGCTTGATCCTGAGCATTTGCGCCCATGACGGCGTCACGAATCGTGCCGTTGATGGCGCCGACGGCCTTGAGCACGCCCTTGCCGCCGTATCGTTTCATATCGCCGTCGCGCAGCTCCACCGCTTCGCGCGATCCGGTCGAAGCACCCGAGGGCACCGCGGCCCGGCCGACGGTGCCGGAATCCAATACCACGTCGGCTTCGACCGTGGGATTTCCCCGAGAATCGATGATTTGACGGCCGCGAACATCGACGATTCGACTCATAACATTGATTCCTCAAAGGGTGATCTCTTGACCGCGCTGTCCAGTTCGGCAAGCGTGGTCAGCAACGACTTCATGCGATCCAAGGGCCAGGCGTTCGGACCGTCCGACAGCGCCTTGGCGGGGTCGGGATGCGTCTCCATGAAAATGCCCGCCACGCCCGCGGCCACCGCCGCACGCGCCAACACCGGCACGAATTCACGCTGGCCGCCGGAGGAGTCGCCCTTGCCGCCGGGCAGCTGCACCGAGTGCGTCGCATCGAACACCACCGGACACCCGGTGGCGCGCATGACCGCCAGGGAGCGCATGTCCGTCACCAGATTGTTGTAGCCGAAGGAGAAGCCGCGTTCGCAAACCATGATCTGCGCATTGCCGGTGGAGCGCGCCTTGTCGACGACGTTCTGCATTTCCCAAGGCGACAGGAACTGCCCCTTCTTGATGTTCACCGGTTTGCCCTGCGAGCAGGCGGCGACGATGAAATTGGTTTGGCGGCAAAGAAATGCCGGCGTCTGCAGCACGTCGACCACGGCCGCGACTTCGGCCAGCGGCGTGTCCTCGTGCACGTCGGTCAAGACCGGCACACCGATCTGTTCACGCACCTTGTTCAAGGCCTTCAGGCCTTGTTGCAAACCGGGGCCGCGAAAACTCGCCCGCGAGGAGCGATTGGCCTTGTCGAACGATGCTTTGAAGATGAAGGGGATTTCGAGCGCGGCGGTGATTTCCTTCAGACGCCCCGCCACATCGATGACCAGGCCCTCGCTTTCGATGACGCAGGGACCGGCAATCAAAAAGAACGGGCGATCGGGCCCGACCTCAAAAGAAGTCAACTTCATGGCTCAGGGAATCATGTGGTGGCGCGTCATGCGGTGGCGCGCCCGGGCTGCAGCGAAGCCCGGTACTCGCGCGCTGCCCTGACGAATCCTGCGAACAGCGGGTGCCCATCGCGCGGCGTGGACGTGAATTCCGGATGGAACTGACTGGCAACGAACCAGGGATGGCTGGGCAGCTCGATGAACTCCACCAAGCCATCCGCCGAGAAGCCGGAGAAGCGCAGGCCGGCCGCGGTCAACTCCTCGAGATAGTGATTGTTGAATTCATAGCGATGGCGATGACGCTCGAAGATCGACTCCTTGCCATACAGGATGCGCGCCAGTGAACCCGGAATGAGTTTGGCTTCTTGGGCGCCGAGCCGCATGCTGCCGCCCAAATCCGATTTCTCATCGCGCACCTGTTGACCGCGCTCCAGGTCCTGCCATTCGGTAATCAATGCGATCACCGGGTGATTGGTGGCGCGGTCGAACTCGGTACTGTTGGCGCCCTTGAGCGCCAGTACATTGCGCGCATATTCGATGATGGCGAGCTGCATCCCCAAACAAATGCCGAGGTACGGAATGCCGTTTTCGCGCGCAAAACGGATCGCTTGAATCTTGCCTTCGATGCCGCGGTCGCCGAATCCGCCCGGCACCAAAATAGCATCCATTTTCTGCAGCGCCGCCGCACCCGAGCGCTCGATGTCCTGCGACTCGAAATAGTGAATATTGACCCGCGTGCGCGTCTTGATGCCGCCGTGCATCAGCGATTCGTTCAATGAAATATACGAGTCGCGAATCTGCACGTACTTTCCGACCATGCCGATGTCGACGACGGCTTCCGGGTTCTGCTTGGCGGCAACGACTGCGCGCCATTCGGATAGATCGGTTGGCGGCGCGTTCAAGCGCAGCTTGTCGACCACGATGTCGTCCAGGTCCTGCTCGTGCAGCAGCATCGGAATTTTGTAAATATCGTCGGAATCCACCGCCGAAATCACCGCCCGCTCTTCGACATTGGTGAACAACGCAATCTTGCGGCGCTGCTCATCCGGGAGGCTTTGCGAGCAGCGGCACAACAAAATATCGGGTTGAATACCGATGCCGCGCAGCTCCTTCACCGAGTGCTGGGTGGGCTTGGTCTTGATTTCGCCGGCGCCGCCCAGGATCGGCACCAAGGTCAAGTGCATGTACAGCACCTTATCGCGCCCGAGTTCCACGCCCATTTGGCGAATGGCCTCGAGAAACGGCAGCGATTCGATGTCGCCGACCGTGCCGCCGATTTCCACCATGCAGACGTCCGAATCGCCGGCGCCCATGCGAATCCGGTGCTTGATTTCGTCCGTGATATGCGGAATGACCTGCACCGTCGCACCGAGGTAATCACCGCGCCGCTCCTTCGCGATGACGCGCTCGTAGATTCTGCCCGTCGTGAAATTGCTGTTGCGGCCGGTGGTCGTGCGCACGAAACGCTCGTAGTGGCCCAAATCCAGGTCGGTCTCGGTGCCGTCGGCGGTGACGAAGACCTCGCCATGCTGAAATGGGCTCATGGTGCCCGGATCCACGTTGATGTAAGGATCCAGCTTCACCATGCTGATTTTGAGGCCGCGGGCCTCGAGAATGGCGCCCAAGGATGCCGAGGCAATTCCTTTACCCAGCGAGGAAACCACGCCGCCGGTGACGAAAACGAATCGATTCATGATGAGTCACCGCCGATTAAACGTTTGTCGTCCACTTGAACTGAGAAGCGGATGCTCAAACGGAGCCAAAGGGAACAATTGGAATACGACGGGAGTTCAGATTACCAGAACACGTCCATCTCGACAATCCTAACGAGCGCTACTTAACCATAGGCGCGAGACTCGCGTGAAACATCCGCGTGGAACGCGGCGAATGCGCACTCCTGGATGCCGCATGCGCTGCTCCTAGATCAAGCGGGGCGCATTGTTCCACGCGATTTTAAGCCCCGGCGCGCCGGGAGCGGCGCACCAGCGCGCCTCCAGCCACAAATCAGCGACGGCGATCAACGCATCGCCGGCAAACACCAGCGGCATTGCATCCCGCATCCACGGCAGCACGCCTTGCGACTGACATAGGTGCTGCACCGTTTGCGTCTTTGCCGATCGAGCGGGCCTGAGCGTTTCGCCCCCCTCGCGCCTTCGCACCATCACGACCGAGGGCAGCGCGTCGGCCGCGATTCCCCCAATCTGAGCGCTCCACGTGAGATTGCCGAGATTCGCACCTAACTCGACGCTCGAACCTAAAGCGGTGGCCCAGGGCTTCTCCCCTTCCAGCCGCGGGCAATGAGCCTCGGTGAGAAACAGCCGCTGCCGATAGCGGCGTAAGGCCTTATCGCCCCACACGATGGCCGGCAGTTGATCTGCGTCCGCGTCGAACACTTGCCGCAAGGCTTCCGCAAGGCGCGCCGTCGATGGCGCTTCCATGCCCGCCTCACCCAGCCATGCGCGAATGGCATTCATGCGATTCGCCGGCGGCAGCGCTCTTAAAGCCGGCACCGACAGAGCATCTCCGTCGCGCAGGCGCGCCACATCGGCTGCCGCTACCCGATCCAGCAATTCTTGCGCTTCGGCCATATGCCGGGCGCTGCGCGACAGCGCAATGTCCGCGCCCGGCCAACGCGTCTCGATCAGGGGCCAGATCGCTTGGCGCAGGTAACTGCGGTCAAAACGCAAATCCTCGTTCATAGGATCGGTGACCTTGGAATCCTCGAGGTGCCCGCCCCATTGCAGCAGCTCGTGGTGCGGCACATCGAGCACCGGACGCACATGCCACCCTAACCCCAAAACGCGGCAGACCGGCATGGCCGACATGCCCTTGACGCCCGCTCCGCGCAACGCCTGCAGCAACAGGGTCTCGGCCTGATCCTGGCGATGATGCGCCGTCAACAGGCATTCCAGCGGCTGAAGCTGCGCGGCAAGCGCCGCATAGCGCGCATCGCGCGCCGCAGCCTCGATCGACCGGCCTTTTTCGCTTTGAACCTCGACGCGGATCAGTTCCAGGGGGACGCCCAGATGCTCACAGAGACTCAGGCACGCTTCGCGAAATTCCGCGGCCGCCGCTTGCAGGCCGTGATCGATGTGCACCGCGCGCAGCGGCAAGCCGCGAAATCCGCCGCTCAGCCCCGCCAGCCCTGCGAGCAAAGCGGCGGAATCCGCGCCGCCGCTCAATGCCACCACCAGGCCGCGGGCGCCTTCAGGGACGGAGGACTCGAGCACCGCGTACAAGGATGCCGCGGAAAAACTCATCAGGGAACCTGTCTGAGCATTCCGCGTGAGCCGCGTTTAACTGTCGTGGTACGCACCGAAGCCGCGCACGCGAGCCTGGCGCGCGTCGAGCAACTGGGTGATGGGTTGGTTGCGAAGTTCCGTCAAGTGCTTGACCACGCTCTGTTTGATACCTTCGGCCATCAGCTGTGGATCGCGGTGCGCGCCGCCGTGCGGTTCTTTCAAGACTTCATCGACCAATCCGAGTTTGTAGAGCCGATCCGCGGTGCCGCCCATGGCATCGGCCGCGATTTCCTTCTTCTCGGTGCTCTTCCACAGAATCGATGCGCAACTTTCCGGCGAAATGACCGAATAGGTGCTGAATTGCAGCATGATCAGCCGGTCACAGACGCCGATGGCCAGCGCGCCGCCTGAGCCGCCCTCGCCGATCACGATGCTCAAGACCGGCGCGGCTAAATTGGACATCTCGAACAAGTTGCGCGCGATCGCCTCGCTCTGGCCGCGCTCCTCGGAACCGATGCCCGGATACGCTCCCGGTGTGTCGATCAATGTCACCACCGGGATGCGGAATCGCTCCGCCATTTTCATCAAGCGCAGCGCCTTGCGATACCCCTCAGGCTTGGGCATGCCGTAGTTGCGCCGCACGCGCTCCTTGGTATCGCGGCCTTTTTGATGGCCGATCAACATCACCGGCGTGCCTTCGAGCCGCGCCAGACCGCCGACGATCGCCAAATCGTCGCTGTACATGCGATCGCCGTGCAACTCGTGCCAGTCGCTGAAAATCATCGAGATGTAGTCCAGCGTGTAAGGCCGCTGCGGATGGCGCGCCAGTTGCGTGATTTGCCACGGAGAAAGATTGGCAAAGATGCTGGTGGTGAGCGCCCGGCTCTTCGACTGCAGGCGCTTGATCTCCTCGGTGATATTGACGCTGGCATCGGTGCCGATGAATTTGAGCTCCTCGATCTTCGCCTCGAGCTCCGCGATCGGTTGTTCAAATTCCAGAAAATTCATCGCCATGAGCTCGTTTCCTCGCCGCGAACGTCATTTCGCGGACCATACACTAAATACCATCCCTCGCGGCCCACCAACGCGGAAAGCCGGTCCAATAATTCACGCGTCGGGCGCACCGACCAGGCGTCGGCAAGATTGACCTTACCACTGTAGCCGGCTCGATTGACCGCCACGCTGACCCCGCAGGGGCCGCGCAAGTAGGGCTTCAGCACCTGTTCGAAGCGATTCATGCCTTGCGGGCCATCGAATTCGGCCGGCCAACGCAGCCATAAGCGGCGCGCGAAGCGCTCACGCGCCCGGTCGATATCCATCAAGGACTTCGCCTGCAGGCGCCACGCCTCGATGAAGTCATCGAAGCGCAGCGTGCCGTCGATGATCAGGATGGCGTCTTTGACGATGATATCGCGATGCTGCTGAAACACTTCCTCGTACAAGCTGACCTCGAGGCGCGCGCTGCGATCGTCCAAGATCAACGTCACTCGATTTGGGCGGCGGCGGATCTCCAGCACCAAGCCGGCCACGGTGGCGGGCTTGCCCGCCGACCAGTTGCGCGCACCTTCCAGCGGCGCCGGCGGTTTGGGGCCGCCGACATCGGCCAGACGCGCGCTCACCAAAAACTTCAAGTCAGGCTCATAGGGCGTAATGGGGTGGCCGCTCAGGAACAGGCCCAACGTTTCACGCTCGCCGGCCAGACGCTCAGCCTCGGTCCAATCCGCCACCGCGACATTCTCGGCGGCGCTCAATCCGAACAGGTCGACCTGGCCGACACTGATGGCGCGGGAATTCTGCTCTCCCAAATGCATGGCGCGCTCGAGCTCCGCGGTCAACGATGCGCGATTGGGCCCGATCTGGTCCAGGCTGCCGGAGCGAATCAATGCTTCGAACACGCGCCGGTTCACGCGCTGCAAATCAATGCGCCGGCACAGGTCCGGCAGAGTCTTGAACGGCCCGTTCTTTTCGCGGTCCTCGATGATGGCTTCGACCGCCGAAGCGCCCACGCCTTTGATGGCGCCCATGCCATAGCGGATGCTGCTCGCACCCGCGACGCGAAACGCATACACCGAGGCATTCACATCGGGCGGCAGGACTTCGAGTCCCATGCCGGTGCACTCATCGATGAGCGTCACCACCTTGTCGGTCTTGTCCATATCCGAGGACAGCACCGCCGCCATGTAGGCCGCCGGATAGTGTGCCTTGAGCCACGCCGTTTGGTAGGACAACAAGGCGTAGGCCGCGGAATGCGATTTATTGAATCCGTAGCCGGCAAACTTTTCCATCAGATCGAAAATATGCGTGGCCTGCGTCTCGCGCACACCGCGCGCCACCGCGCCGCTGACGAATACCGAGCGTTGCTTCGCCATTTCCTCGGGCTTTTTCTTGCCCATGGCGCGGCGCAGGAGATCGGCTCCCCCCAGGGTGTAGCCTGCCAATATCTGGGCGATCTGCATGACCTGTTCCTGGTACAGGATCACGCCATAGGTGGCCTCCAGCACGGGCTTCAAATCCGGATGCAGGTAGTCGATCGTCGCGCCGCTGGTGTCGTGCTTGCGCGCGATGAAGTCCTCGACCATGCCGGATTGCAGCGGTCCGGGCCGAAACAGCGCGACCAGCGCGACAATATCGCCGAAGCGGTCGGGCTGCAGCCGGCGGATCAGGTCCTTCATGCCGCGCGATTCGAGCTGGAATACCGCCGTGGTCTTGGTGCTCTTGAGCAGCGCATAGGTCAGCGCATCGTCCATCGGCAAGGCGCTCATCACCAGCGGCGCTTCGCCGCTGCCGGCGCGCTGCGCATTGATGTCGCGCACCACCCAATCGATGATGGTGAGGGTTCGCAGCCCCAGAAAATCAAATTTGACCAACCCCGCGGCTTCGACATCGTCCTTGTCGAACTGCGTCACCGGCGTGCTGCTGCCCTCTTCGCAGTACAGCGGCGTGAAATCGGTCAGGACCGACGGCGCGATGACCACGCCGCCGGCATGCGTACCGGCGTTTCGCGCGAGACCTTCGAGCGTTCGCGCCAGATCGATGAGATCGTGGACCTCGGGCTCGTTGTCGTAGAGGCGCTTGAGTTCCTCTTCCTGTTCGAGGGCCTTGTCGAGGGTCATGCCGATTTCCAGCGGAATCAGCTTGGCGATTTTGTCGACATAGCCGTACGGATGCCCCAGCACGCGGCCCACATCGCGCACCACCGCTTTGGCCGCCAACGTGCCGTAGGTGATGATTTGCGAGACGCGGTCGCGGCCGTACTTGTTGGCCACGTAGTCAATCACCCGATCGCGGCCATCCATGCAGAAGTCGACGTCGAAATCCGGCATCGACACGCGCTCGGGATTCAAGAATCGCTCGAACAGCAGATCATGTTCGATGGGATCCAAATCGGTAATCCCCAATGCATAGGCGACCAGCGATCCTGCGCCGGAACCGCGGCCGGGACCCACCGGCACCCCGTGCTCGCGTGCCCACCGAATGAAGTCCGCGACGATCAAAAAATATCCGGCAAACCCCATGGCGCAAATGACGCCGAGTTCAAGATCCAGGCGCGCCTCGTAGGCTGCAACGGCGGCGGAGCCCGCCAACGCCGGCGACGCGGCGACGCGAGTGTCCAGACCGCGCTTTGATTCCTCGCGCAGGAATTCCTCGGTGCTCGATCCGGCCGGCACCGGGTAGGCGGGCAGCATGGAGGCGCCCAAGCGAATCTCCAGCGAACAGCGCTTGGCAATTTCCAGCGTATTGGCCAGCAGTTCCGGCGCGTCCGCAAAGAGCTCGGCCATTTCCGCCGGCGACTTCAGGTACTGTTCCTCGGAATAGCGCCGCGGCCGGCTCGCATCCCCGAGCTGCGCGCCGTCGTGGATGCAAACGCGTGCCTCGTGCGCTTCGAACTCCGCGCGCGTCAAAAACCGCACATCATTCGTGGCGACCGCGGCGACGCCTCGAGACTGGGCCAGTTCCATGGCCGCTTCGGAGCAGACTTGCTCACCGGCGCGGCCGGTACGTTGTACTTCCAGGTAGAACCGATCGCCGCAAAATGCCTGCCAACGCTCGAGGCAACGCTCCGCTTCGTCGTCGCGGCCGCGCGCGAGGCAGCGGCCGATGTCACCCTCGAAGCCGCCCGAGAGCACGATCAGGCCCTGCAGGACGTCGCTGTTGATCCAACTGCGCTCGAGCATGGGCGCGCCGCGTTGCTGCCCTTCGAGATAGGACCGGGTCACCAGCTGCGTCAGATGCCGGTAGCCTTTGAGGTTCTGACAGAGGAATACGATGCGCGACGGCGGCGCTCGTTCCCCGGGCTCGCGAATCCAGGCGTCCACGCCGATCAAGGGCTTGATCCCCGCCGTCTGCGCTTCCTTGTAGAACTTCACCATGGCGAACAGATTGCTTTGATCGGTCAAGGCTACCGCCGGCATGCCCCCCGCCGCGACCGCGGCCATCAATTCCGGCACGCGCACGATCCCATCGACCAGCGAGTACTCCGTGTGCAAGCGCAGGTGAACGAATGCCGTCAAGGTTCGCACCGCAGAGCGAGGCGCACCGGCTCGAAGGAACGGCGGTGCAAGGGGCAAGGTCCATGCAGCGTCAAGAGGCGTTGATGGTCCGGGGTCGCATAGCCTTTGTGACTTGCGAAACAATATGCGGGATATACCGTATCCATTTGATCCATATAGCTATCTCTGGCGGTTTTTGCCAGAATCGAAGCGGCGCTGATCGCCGGCTCCGAGACATCTCCGTCAATGATGGCACGAGCCGTCAGCACCTTGCCCAATCCGTTTAGATTGGGAAGCCGGTTGCCGTCGACCAGCACATGGTCAGGCGTGAGCGTCATGGCGAGCAGGGCGCGGCGCATCGCGAGAAAGGTGGCCTGCAGAATATTCAACGCATCGATCTCGAGCTGATCTGCCCAGCCGATGCCGAAACACAGCGCATCGCGCCGAATGGCCACGCTCAGGCGCGAGCGTTCCTCCGCAGTCAAGGATTTCGAATCGGCGACGCCTTCGATGGGCCGGCGCGGCCTCAAGATCACCGCGGCGGCGACCACCGGTCCTGCCAGGGGACCGCGACCCGCCTCATCGATGCCGGCAACCCGCCTCACTCGGCGGATCCCCCCGGCGCAGCGCGGGCGTTCAACAGATCCAGAATCGCCTGCGCCGCGCGCGTCCCGGCGCCACGGCGCAAGTCGGCGTGAATGCGCGAGAACTCCCGCTCCAAGGCGCTGCGCCGCTCGGTATCGTCAAGCCACATCAAGAGCTCCGCTCCGATCGACTCGGGGATGATCTGGTCCTGAAAATACTCGCCGACGACGCGCCGATCCGCAAGTAGATTTGGTTGCGCAAAGAACTTGGATTTCACCAGATTCAGTCTCGTGAGCACCCAGCCCGTGAGGGCACCCAAGCGGTAGACGACCACCATGGGACGCTTGCACAACGCCGCTTCCAGGCTGGCGGTGCCCGAGGCCACCAACACCACATTGGCGGCGCTCAATGCCGTGGTCGCCCGGCCGTCGATCAAGAGCACGTCGAGCGCCGGCGCGTCGCGCTTCAGCACCTCGGAGAAGATCTGCCGCGTCGCAGCGCTCGCCATCGGCGCGATGAATTCAAGTTCCGGCCGCTGCGCGGCCATCCAGCGCGCGACTGCCGCGAAGTCCGCACCCAGTCGCGCGACCTCACCGCGGCGGCTTCCCGGCAGCAACGCGACGACGCTGGACTTCGGGTCCAGCCCAAGCGCACGCCGCGCCGCCTCGCGATCGATTTGCTCTGGAATCGCATCCGCCAACGGATGACCGACGAATTCCGCGTGAATCCCGTGTTCATCGTAAAAGCGCTTTTCAAACGGCAGCAAGCACAACACGAGATCCACCGATTCTCCAATTCTGCGCGCGCGCCCTTGCCGCCAAGCCCACACCTGGGGACTGACATATTGCACGGTGGGAATGCCGGCCGCATGCAGGCTGCGGGCCAATCTCAAGTTGGTGTCGGGCGCGTCAATGCCGATGAAAACGTCCGGGCGGGCCGTGAGGAACATTCGCTTGATGCGCGCGAGCAGCCGCGCCAGCCTCGGCAAATCGCGCAAGACATCAAACAACCCCATCACGGCCAGCGACTCGGCCGGCTCCCAGCTCTCGCAACCCGCGGCCTGCATTTTAGGTCCGGCGACGCCGAAGAACCGGGTGTCGGGAGCGCGCCGGCGCAGCGCATGGATGAGATCGGCACCCAAGGTATCGCCTGAGGCTTCACCCGCCACCAGGCCCACTCGCAGGGGAGTGGACACGCGCGTAGCTGCGGGCTCGGACATCGCTAGCGAACGATGCTGCGTGAGCTGCGCTTGATGAATTCGACGAAGGGCGCGATTTCCGGCTGCGTTGCCGCCGCTTTTTCAAGCTCCTCCATGGCCGCGTTCAACTTCAGACCCGAGCGGTACAGCAGCCGATAGGCGCGGCGGATGTTCAGAATTTGCGCAGGCGTGAATCCGCGGCGCTGCAAGCCGACGGAGTTGACGCTGTGCGGCACTGCCGGCCTTCCCACCGCCATGACATAGGGCGGAACATCGCGTGTCACGGCGGCGTTGTGCGCAATGAAACAATACGCGCCCACTTTGGTGTGCTGATGCACCGCCGACAGGCCGCCCAGGGTGACCCAATCGCCGACTTCCACGTGGCCGCCCAAGGTGGCGCAGTTCGCCATCACGATCTGGTCGCCCAAATGGCAGTCATGCGCCACATGCGAATACGCCATCAGCAGATTGTCGTTGCCGATACGCGTCACGCCCTTGTCATGGATGGTGCCGCGGTTCACGGTCACGGATTCGCGAAATACGTTGCGGTCGCCGATCTCGAGTCGCGTCGGCTCACCATTATATTTTTTGTCCTGCGGCGCGTCGCCGATCGACGCGAACTGGAAGATCTTGTTGTCGGCGCCGATGCGCGTGGGCCCGTTGATGACGGCGTGCGGACCGATCCAGGTTCGAGGTCCGATGACCACGTCGGCACCGATCACCGTAAAGGGTCCGACTTGGACGTCCGCGGCGATCTGTGCTTGCGGCGATATCACCGCCCGCGAATCGATCATCCGGCAGCTCCCGCACGCGCAGCCGCCTTGGTCTCGGGAGCGACCATGATTTCCGCCGACGCCACTTCCTTGCCCTCGACTTCGGCCAGGCAGTGGAATTTCCAGATCCCCTTGAACGCGCGCTTCAAGGCGACCTTCAGCAGCAATTGATCGCCCGGTTCCACGGGCTTGCGAAAACGCGCGTTGTCGATGGCCACAAAGTAAAAACGCGTATTGATGTCAGGCACCACCTTCGCGGTCTTGAACGCCAAGATGCCGGCTGCCTGAGCCAAGGCCTCGATGATGAGAACCCCCGGCATGACGGGGCGGTGCGGGAAATGCCCCTGGAAGAATGGCTCGTTGACCGTCACATTCTTCAGTGCAACGCAGTGCTGCCCGGCAACGCATTCCAAGACCCGATCGACCAACAAGAAGGGATACCGATGCGGCAGTTGCCGCATGATCGCTTCGATATCCAACCTATCGGACTCCGACATTATTTCTCCTATTCGTCCAATCGCCGCAAATGGGCGACCATCCGCCGCCACAGTCTCGTTTCCACAGTCGGCATGCCGCTTGAATAGCTGCCGGGTTTCTTGATCGATGCACTCACCAAGCTGCAGCCCGTCACCACCACGTCATCGGCGATGGTCAGGTGACCGGCAAAACCCACCATTCCGCCGATCATGCAGCGCTGGCCGATCACCGTGCTGCCGGAGATGCCGGTGCAGGCGGCGATGGCGGTATGAGCGCCGATGATCACGTTGTGGCCTACTTGGATCTGATTGTCCAGTTTGACCCCGTTCTCTACAACCGTATCATCAATGGCGCCCCGATCGATCGTGGTGTTCGCGCCGACTTCCACGTCATCGCCGATGCGCACGCTGCCCACCTGGGGCACTTTCACCCAGGTCCCACTGTTGGGCGCGAAACCGAAACCGTCCGCGCCGACCACGGCGCCGGCATGCAGAATACAGCGCTGCCCCAGGATCACGCCCGGGTATAAATTCACCCGCGCCTTCAAGGTCGAGTCCGCACCGACCGAGGCCCCCTTCTGGACAATACAGCCGGGGCCGACCCACACGCGCTCGCCGATTTGCGCACCCTCTTCGATCACGGCGAGCGGCCCAATGCCCGCCGAAGAGGCTACTCGAGCGCCGCCGGCCACGACGGCACTCGGGTGGACTCCCGGCTCGTGAGCTGTTTCCGGATGCAGCAGCGTCGCGATGCGCGCATAGGCCAGATAGGGGTTGGGGTCGATCAGGGCAGCGACCGGGCAGTGCGCCGCATCCTCGGCGCTCAAGATCACGGCGGTCGCCTGGGTGGACTCGAGCTGCCGGCGGTAGCGTGAGTTCGCCAGAAAGCTCAAGGCCCCGGAGTTTGCCCGGGATAGGGTCGCTACGCCGCGGACCGTCAGGCTCGGCTCACCGCGCAGCGTAAGCCCGAACCGCACCGCCAACTCGCCTAGACTGAATTCTGCCGGCACATAGGCTCCCCAAGCTCCCGGGCACTCCCTTAAGTGCGGTAGGCGGCCGCTTACTTGGCGCCCGGCGGCTTCGCCGGTGCCGCCGCCGGTTTCGGTGCCGAGGTCGGCAAGCTCGCAGGCTTGGACTTCAATACCTCCAGGACTTGCGCCGTGATATCCAGCTGCGGTTTGTTGTAGAACACACCCTCGCCCAGAACCAGATCGAAACCTTGCGCGCTCGAGTAGGTGCGGATCTCCTCCAGCAGATAGCGCTGTACTTTGCCGAGCTCCTCATTTTTCCGGGTCGACAGATCGTCCTGGAATTCCCCGCCCTTGCGCGAAAACTCGCGCTGCTGGTCACGCAGCTGTTTCTCCGCCTTGGCGCGATCGGCCTCCGCCATGATCGCTCCCTCCTTCGCCAACTTGTCATCCCGTGCCTTCAGATCGTTCTGCATAGCCACCAATTCGCGCTGGCGCGGCCCGAACTCATTCTGCAGGGCCTGCATGGCGCTTTTGACCTGCGGTGCCTCGGTCATGAGTTTCTGAAAATCCACGTATCCGATCTTGATTTCGGCGCTTGCCTGCTGCGACACCATGAGTCCGCACAGGCTCAGGGCCAAGAACGGAATGCTGCGAAGATAAGTCGACATGTTGATCCTTAAGACCTCAAATTGCGGTCAAAATGCCTGACCGATTGAAAATTGAAAACGCTCCGTCTCGTCGTTGAATCTCACCGTGTTGCCCCCAAACGCATTCAAAGGAATTCCGTATGAGAAACGGAACAGGCCCAATGGCGCGAGCCACTGCACTGCAACGCCGGTTGATCGTTTTAGATTAGCATAATTGAAGTGGTAATCGACCGGCGTTAAGTCATCGACACCCAGGAATTTTACCTTATTACCGGTCTGGAACACGTTGCCGATGTCGTAGAACAAGCTGACGCGGGCCGAGCTTTTCCACTTATCGGGCACCGGGAAAATCAGCTCGTAACGATTGACCACCCGGAAGTTTCCGCCATACGGGTTGCCGATGCCGATATTGTCTCTGGGCCCCAAGCGGCTTTCTCGATAGCCGCGGATGCTGTCCGGACCGCCGGCGAAGTAGTTGAGGTAGGGCGGCAGGGATGTCGTCTTGCCGAGCGCCGAGGCATAGTCGATCGAGGCCTGCGCGGAGATCAGGAACTTGCCCCACAGGGGTATGTACCTGATGAAATCGAAATTCGTCTGGTAGTACTTGACGTCGCTCAAGGGCAATGCGTAACGGGCCGACAACGTGATCTTCATTCCACGGTCGGGGAACAGGGCGCGGTTGCGGCCCTCGTACGACCAGCCGCCGGTCAGCTCGTACGTGTAGAAATTCGTGCCGAACACCGTGTAGGGACTGTCCAGCGAATTGACCACGCCGTCGCCGTTGGTGTCCGTCAGATCGCGCTGAAAGGTGTTGCCGTTCTGCTTGACCCAATCGACCGACTGCTGCGCGCTGTAGCCCTGGGAGACCACCAGGCTGTTCTTGTTCGCGGAGGTGCCGATGCTCAAGAACTGGTACTCGCTGATCGGATACGACCATTGCACCGCGCCGGTGATCTGCTTGGTCGAGAACGCCGAGGACGCCGCGACGAACTGCGTCACGTCGCGCAGCGTCACGGAAGTCGTGCGCGATATGCCGTCGATGGTGGTGTAAGGATCCGTGTGCGCAAACGTGTACGATTTGCTGTACTTGCCGGCGTTGATTTCCAAGGCGATGCGATCGCCGGTGCCCATGAAGTTGCTGTGAACGAAATTGCCGTTCAAGCTGAATTTCTGCGATTCCGAGTAGCCGATGCCGCCGCCGAACTGGCCCGGCAGTCCCTCTTTGATGGTGAAGTCGACATCCACCAGATCCGCGCTTCCCGCCACGGGCTTGTTCTCGAATTCCACCTTCTCCACATACGGCAGCCGCTGCAGACGTTCCTTGGAGCGTTCGACCGCCGAATTCGACAACCATCCGCCTTCGAGCTGGCGCATCTCGCGGCGCAGCGTTTCATCGTTGATGGCCGTGGTGTTGTTGAAATTGATATGGCGCACATACACGCGGTTGCCGGGCTCGACGAAGAATGTCAGAGCCACGGTCTTTTTGTCGTTGTCCGGGGTCGGGACCGGATCGATCTTGGCGAATGCATAGCCATCGGCGCCCAGCCGATAGCTCATCAATTGCTGCGTGGAAGTAACCTGCTTGCGGGAATACGTGTCGCCCGGCTTGATCAGCAGCAACCGGCGCAGCTGCTCTTCGGGCACCACCATGGTGCCCGCAATCTTGATGTCGCTGACCTTGAATACCTCGCCCTCGCCGATATTCACGGTGATGTACATGTCGTCTTTTTCCGGCGCAATCGTGACTTGCGTGGATTCGATCTGGAAATTCGCGTAGCCCCTGTCCATGTAGTAGGAACGCAATTTTTCCAAATCGCCGGTCAATGACTCGCGCGAGTAGCGATCATCCTGTTTGTACCAGGACAGCCAGTTGGGCGTCTTCAGCTCGAAGCTGGCGAGAATGTCCTTCTCTTTGAACCTGGTGTTGCCGACAATGTTGATCTGCTCGATCTTGGCGCGCTTGCCTTCCTTGATGTCGACGATGACGTCCACTTTGTTGCCGGGCAGATCGGTGATCTTGGTATCGACGCGCACCGCATACTTGCCGCGGCTGAAATACTGGTCCGTGAGGTATTGCTTCACCTCATCGAGCACCGAGCGGTCGAAGGTCTTGCCGGTTGCCAGACCCACATTGCGCAGGCTCTTTTGCAAGTCCTCGGTCTTGATGTCCTTGTTGCCCTTGATTTCGAATTTGGCGATCGAGGGCCGCTCGACCACGACGACAAGAAGAATATTTCCGTCGCGGCGCAGTTCGACATCGCGAAAGAAACCGGTCGCGTACAGAGCCCGCATCGCTTCACCGATGCGCGCCCCATCCAGGTGATCGCCGATATTGACGGGCAGGTAGTTGAATACCGTGCCTTCGGAGATGCGCTGCAAACCCTCGATGCGAATGTCGCCGACGGTAAAGGTGTCTTGAGCCGTTTGCGCCTGCACAGCCGTACCGATCGGTTGGCCGGCAAGCGCCGCCAACAAGGCTACGCGAAATTCAAGCCGCACGCGGCAGAGACCGGGTGCAATTTCGGTGGGCGGCGCTGCACGGGCAGCGCCGCTCGTACGGCTGGAATTTGGGTTTGATCATGATTTCCCGGTTAATTCAAATGTCTTGAGATATCGTTATAGAAAGCCAGACTCATCAACACCACCAACAACGCAATGCCGATCTGTTGGCCGAACAGCTGCGTGCGCTCGGAAATCGGGCTGCCCTTGATGGCTTCAACCGCCTGATAAACCACCTGGCCGCCATCCAGCAACGGCACCGGCATCAAATTGAGCACGCCCAAGCTCACGCTGATGATCGCCAGGAAGGCCATGTACGCCGTAACGCCCAGAGACGCGCTGATGCCGGCGAACTCGGCGATGCTGACCACGCCGCTGATGTTCTTGGGCGACACCTGCCCGGTGAGCATGCGCCACAGCATCTGCACGGTCAGCGCGGACATCTCCCATGTCTTGGCCACACCGCTCTCGAGCGCATCGACCGGTCCCAAGCGATGGATCTCGAGCAAACCCGGCGGCCAGACCGCGGGCCCTTCTTTCAGCGAAATACCCAACCGGCCGATCGCCCTGCCCTCAACCATCACGCGAGGAACCGCCGCCACCATACGCACTCGCTGGCCGTGGCGCTCGACTTCAATGGAAATATCGCGATTCGCCGCGCCGCTCACCATGCCGACGAACTCGCTGCCATTGGCGATGGGCTGACCGTCCACCGCCAGCAATCGATCGCCCGCTTGCAAGCCGGCGTGCGCGCCGGCGCTGTCGGCCGGAACCGAGTTGATCATGGTGGCGGCGTTCCACGTTGCCAGATCGAAGCCGAGTCCCGGCAGCAATTTCCCCGGCTCCGTCAATGCCCGGCGATCCTCGGTGACCCGCAAGGTCAGCGCGCGCTCAGACCCGTCGCGGCGCACGCGCAGCGGAATCTGGCCGTCGTCGGTGAATTGGCGGATCAAGGCAATTTGCAGCGCTTCGGTATCCGCGACATTGCGCTGGCCGACGCGCACGATTTGATCGCCGCGCTGCAGTCCCGCCGCCGCCGCCGGACTGTCGAGGCGTACCTGGCCGACCACCGGCTTGACGGTTTCAGTTCCGACCATCGCCAGAATCGCGTACAGCAGCGAGGCGAACAATAGGTTCATGGCAGGACCGGCCAACAGCACGGCGATGCGATGCGAAATAGGCCGGCGCGTGAAGGAGCGGTGCAGTTCTTCGGCTGCGACATCGCCTTCGCGCTCATCCAACAGTTTGACGTAGCCGCCCAAGGGGATGGCAGCCACGCAGTACTCGGTTCGATCCGGGTCTTTGCCGACGCGCGTGAGCAGGGGTTTTCCGAAGCCTATGCTGAAGCGCAATACCTTGAAGCCGAGTTTCTTCGCAACCCAGTAATGTCCGAACTCGTGGACCGCAACCAAGATGCTGATGGCAACCAAGAAGGCAGCAGGGACAAGCAAAAACTTCATGCGAAGGCTCCATGCGCCGGCTCTATAAACGTATTCGCCAAGCGTCGCGCGGCGGCGTCGGCATCCAAAACATCGCCCAGAGCCTTGACGGGGGACGCATCGAGCCGCTGCAGTACTTTGTCAATGACCGTTGAAATCCCTACAAAGTTCAAGCGCCGATCAAGAAACGCCTGAACTGCGACCTCATTGGCCGCATTGAGCACCGTTGGAGCGGTGCCGCCGGCGCGCGCGGCGGCTCTGGCCAGCGTCAAACTCGGGAATCGCACGTGGTCCGGCGGCTCGAAACCCAGCTGTCCGATCGCGATCAGATCCAACGATTGTACACCGGAAGCAAACCTCTCGGGCCACGCCAAAGCCTGGGCGATGGGCGTGCGCATGTCAGGAGCGCCAAGCTGGGCCAGCATCGAACCGTCCGCGTATTCAACCAGGGAATGCACCACACTTTGCGGATGCACAACGACATCGACCTGTGATTCAGTCAACCCGAACAGCAGCGTCGCTTCGATGACCTCGAGCCCCTTGTTCATCAGGGTCGCCGAATCGACCGAAATTTTTCGGCCCATCTTCCACTTCGGGTGCGCACACGCTTCATCGGGAGTGACGTGCGCCATCTTCTCGGCGGCGGTGCTGCGAAACGGACCGCCGGAAGCAGTGAGGATGACTCGCGTAACGCCGCGTGCGGGATTGCCCGGCAGGTAGCCCGCGGGCATGCATTGAAAAATTGCGTTATGTTCGCTGTCGATCGGAATGAGCTCCGCGCCCGCGCGGCACACCTCATCCATCAGGAGCCGCCCGGTCATGACCAGCGCTTCCTTGTTGGCGAGAAATACGCGCTTGCCGGCACGCACCGCCGCCAGGGTCGATTGCAGCCCCGCGGCGCCCACAATCGCCGCCATCACCATGTGCACGTCGGCGGCGCTGACGGCACTGCTGAGCGCCCGCTCGCCGCTCTCGACCTGGGTTGCCGATCCGCAATCGCGCAAGGCGGCGCGCGCCTTCGCCGCGGCTTCCTCGTCGACCAGCACCACCACGTCAGGATGAAATACCTTGGCCTGCTCGACGATGACTTGCCAGCTGCTGAATGCGCCCAAGACCGCGACTTTGAATGCTTCCGGATGAAGCGCGATGACGGCGAGCGTGCTGCGGCCGATGCTTCCCGTTGAACCCAGGATGGCGATGCCGCGCCGCATGCTCATCGCAGCACGCCGGAGCTGAAGAGCCCGAGCGCGTACAAAGGCGCCGCAGCCGTCACACTGTCGATGCGATCCAACAGACCCCCATGCCCGGGCAGCAACGTGCCGCTATCTTTGAGCGCCGCCGCGCGTTTGAACATGCTCTCGGTTAGATCGCCGACGATGGAAAAGATTCCCACGCCGAATCCGAATGCGACCACGGCGAGCGTCGGCAAGCCAAAATAGACGGCACCGCTGCCAGCCACCATCGCGACCAGCAGCAGCCCCCCCGCCGCCCCTTCAACGGTCTTGCCCGGGCTGACACGAGGCGCCAATTTGCGGCGGCCGAATGCGCGCCCGGCAAAGTACGCACCGATGTCGGCGGCGCACACCATCAGAACCAGCCACAACACCAGCAGCGGACCGCGGGTAAATCCATGAGCGGAGATCTGCAGCCGGGCGAGGGCCACGAAGGCCGGAGCCAGTACCGCGAACCCGCAGATCAGGGTCACCGCGGGACGATGCCGCGCCGGCGCCAGCAGCAGCCAGAAAAATGCCACCACCCACCAGAGGCAGGCGGCGCCCAGGAGCATGAGCAAGTGCGCCGGCGCGTCGGTCCATCGCCAGCTGAAGAGCAATGCCAACGCCACGATGAGCGTATAGCCGACGCGCGCCGCCGGGCCGCGCAATGCGCCGAATCCGGCCCACTCCCAAGCGCCGATGGTGAACACCAGGCCGAAGGTCAGCACCGCCCACGGGGGCGGCAGCAGGAATAGTCCCAGCAGCAACAAGGTGCCCAGGACGACGCCGGTCAGCACTCGGGTCCTAAGCATCGGCTTTCGCCGCGACTTGCGCCGAAGTCTTGCCGAAACGCCGCTCGCGCTGGGCAAAGTGCTCGAATGCCGCCAGCAGATGCGCCGGCGAGAATTCAGGCCAGAGCGCGTCTGAAAAATAAAGTTCTGTGTAGGCAAGATTCCACAGCAAAAAATTGCTGATGCGCTGCTCACCGCCGGTGCGAATCATCAGATCCGGATCCGGGATGCCCGCCAGGGCGAGGCGCGCCGCAATTTGTTCTTCGGTAATATCGGCCACCGCGATTTTACCCGCCTGCACATCGGCGGCCAGGGACCTGGATGCCTGGGCAATGTCCCAACGTCCGCCATAGGCCACGGCCACCATCAGCCCCAATCCGCTATTGAGTGCCGTCAACGCTTCCGCCTCGCGCATCCTTGCCCTCAGCTCCTGGCCCAATGATTCCCGATCGCCGATGAAGCGCAGGCGCACCTGGTTGCGATGCAAATCCGCCACTTCGCGCACCAATGCGTCGAGGAACAAGCCCATGAGCACACCGACTTCATCCGCCGGCCTGCTCCAGTTCTCGCTGCTGAAGGCGAACAGCGTCAAAAATCGCACGCCGCGCCCGGCACATTCCTCGACGATCTTGCGCACGACCTTGACGCTGGCACGATGACCGGCGACTCGCGGCATGCCGCGCGAGCGGGCCCAGCGGCCGTTGCCGTCCATGATGATTGCTACGTGCTGCGGCGAGTCGGGCATGGGTCTCTTCAGGAATGCGGGTCTTGATCAGACCTGCATGAGTTCCTTTTCTTTTTCCGCCATGGCGTTATCGATATCGGCTACGTGCTTGTCGGTCAATTTTTGAACGTCATCCTGCGCGCGCCGGTCATCGTCTTGCGCGATGAGCTTTTCCTTGAGCATTTCCTTCAATTCATTGTTGATTTCGCGGCGCACACCACGCACCGCCACGCGCGCATTCTCCGCCTCGGCCTTTACCACCTTGATGATGTCGCGGCGCCGCTCTTCCGTCAGGGCCGGCATGTGGATGCGAATGATTTGCCCGGCCGTGTTCGGCGTGAGTCCCAAGTCGGATTTGTAGATCGCCTTTTCGATGATCGGCACCATGGCCTTCTCCCAGGGGCTCACCGTCAGGGTGCGCGCGTCCTCGGTGGCGATGTTGGCCACTTGATTCAGCGGCATCTCCGAGCCGTAGTAGTCAACCTTGATGTGCTCGATGAGGCTGGTGTGCGCGCGCCCGGTCCGCATTTTTTTCAGCTGCTCCTTGAATGCCGCGACGCACTTCTGCATGCGCACGGTCGCGTCCTTCTTTACATCCTCCAGCATGTACCCCCCTCAAATTTTAAGGATCGGCCGATACCACGGTGCCGACATCTTCGCCCTGGACGATACGCATCAAATCACCGTCGTTGAACAGATTGAAGACCTGCAGCGGCAAATTGTTTTCCCTGCACATGACGATCGCGGTGGCATCCATGACATTGAGGCGGTCGTTGAGCACCTTGTCGAAGGTCAGGCGCGTATAGCGCTTGGCCTTGGGATTGGTGACGGGATCGGAATCGTAGATGCCGTTGACCTTGGTCGCCTTCAAGAGAATTTCGGCGTTGATCTCGATGGCGCGCAGGCTGGCCGCCGTGTCGGTCGTAAAAAATGGGTTGCCGGTGCCGGCGCCGAATATCACCACCCGGCCCTTTTCGAGGTGCCGCACGGCTCTGCGCCTGATGTAGTCCTCGCAAACCTCGTTGATCCGCAACGCCGACATGACGCGCGCGTACGTGCCCAAGCTCTCGAGCGCATCCTGCATGGCCAGCGCGTTGATCACGGTGGCGAGCATGCCCATGTGATCGGCCGTCACACGGTCCATGCCGGCACGCGCCAAGCCGGCGCCGCGAAAAATATTTCCGCCCCCCAATACGACCGCGACCTGAACCCCCATCTGGGTCAGGTCGCGAATTTCTCCGGCGATTCGTTTGAGAATGACCGGATCGATGCCGTAGTCCTCATTCCCCAGCAGCGCCTCGCCGGATAATTTGACCAAAATTCTTCGATAACGAGCCGTGCCGGGTTGGGTGGTCATACGTGGCTTAGTGCTTTTCTTGCGCCTTCACCTGATCCATGACGTCGCGGACGAAATCGTCCTGTTTCTTTTCGATGCCGGCGCCCACTTCGTAGCGTGCGAACATCAGTACCTTGGCGCCGGCCTTCTTCACCAGTTTCTCCACCGTCGTATCCTCATCTTTCACGAAAGGCTGCCCCATCAGCGTGATCTCCGCCAGGTACTTGCGCAATCGGCCTTCCACCATTTTGGCGACGATGTCGGGCGGCTTCTTCTCGCCCTTGGTCTGTTCGGCCAGGATCTCGCGTTCCTTGGCGAGCATGTCGGCGGGCACATCGCCCGCATCGATGTAGGCCGGATTCACCGCCGCCACATGCATCGCGATGTCGCGGGCCAGCGAATCATCGCCGCCCTGCAGCGCCACCACGCTGCCGATCCGGGTGCCGTGAATGTAGGTGCCGAGAGGTCCGGGCGAATTCACGCGCACAAAACGCCGAACCGCAATGTTCTCGCCGATCTTGGCAATCAATGCGCGGCGCCGCTCATCGAGACTTTGGGCCCCATGCGGCAGTTCGAGCAAGTCCTCCAACGTCGAGGGAGCGTGCTTGAGGGCCGCCGCCGCGACATCCCGGGCGAAGGCCTGAAACTCGTCGCTGCGCGCCACGAAGTCGGTTTCGCAATTCACCTCAACCAATGCGGCATCGCTGCCTGAGCGTTCAATCGCGACCGTGCCTTCGGCAGCCACCCGCGCCGCCTTCTTGTCAGCTTTCGCCATGCCGCTCTTGCGCATGAGCTCGGCCGCCGCGTCCAGGTTGCCCTTGGTTTCGACCAGCGCCTTCTTGCACTCCATCATGCCGGCGCCGGTGCGCTCGCGTAGCTGTTTAACTGCATCTGCCGTAATGTTCATCGGATCCTACAACCGCCGGTTTCGGCGATTCCTCAATTGAGCACAAACTTTGGATCGGCGCCAAGTCGCTGCGCCGTGCCTGAAGCGAGCCTACGCGCCGCGCGCCGGAGCACGTCGTCCCACGGGCCGGCGCCGCGGAGCGCTGGCCGGCCGCGTTTCCGCCGGCGGTGTATCCGGGGCATCCACGTCGTCGGCTTCGACTTCCACCTCGTCCAGCGATGCCGCCGCGGTGGCGACGCTCGGGACCACGGTCACGGGCACTTTGCGCCGCGGAGGCGGCTTGCGTTGACCGCCGCGCGACGCTGGCGCGGGACGGCGGCCGGCGGCGCTGCGCTTCTTCGGATTGCCTTCCTCGTCCAATTCCACGAACTCGTCCTCGCCCACCGGAACTTCCGGTAGAGAAGACTTGCCTTCCAGCACGGAATCGGCGATGCCGCCGGCGTACAGCAGGATGGCGCGCATGGCGTCATCGTTGCCCGGAATGACATAGTCGATGCCGTCAGGCGAGCAATTCGTATCGACCACGGCGACCACGGGGATGCCGAGTTTCTGCGCCTCATGGATCGCGATTTGCTCGTGGCCCACATCGATGACGAACAGTGCATCCGGCAATGCCGTCATGTCGCGGATACCGCCGAGGCTGCGCAGCAGCTTGTCCATTTCACGGCGCAGCATCTGCGCTTCTTTCTTGCCGCGACGATCCAGAGCGCCGCTCTGGGCCATCTCGTCCAACTCGTTCAGCCGCTTGATGGACTGCCGGATGGTCTTGAAATTGGTGAGCATGCCGCCCAGCCAGCGCTGGTTCACATAAGGCATGGCGGCGCGGCTGGCCTCTTTCTGTACCGCGTCGCGCGCCGAGCGCTTGGTGCCGACGAACAGCACCTTACCGCCCTCGGAGGCCACGCCTTTGATGAATGCGGCCGCTGCCGCGTACAAAGGCTGCGTCTTTTCAAGATTGATGATATGGATTTTGTTGCGTTCGCCGAAGATGAACGGAGCCATTTTCGGGTTCCAGAAGCGGGTTTGGTGTCCAAAATGGACGCCCGCTTCCAGCATTTGTCGCATGGACACGCTGGTCATAAAACACTCCTGGTTGGGTTGAGCCTCCGCGTATCCCAATCGGCAACCCGGTTTCAGCCTTGAAATCGAAGGCTTGAGCCTTCATTTCCACTGCTTCGCCGGGCACCCAGTCGATTGTGACGACACGCGTGCGGGGTTGTTAAAAATAGCCGCGCTTTATACCATGAACCCCTAGCGGAAACAAAGCCCGCCGCAACCTCAAGGCCAGCCTTACTCTCATATGAATGTGACCATCAAAACCCCCACCGAGCAGGACAAAATGCGCGCAGCCGGCCGCCTGGCCGCCAGTGTGCTGGACATGATCGAGCCCTTCGTGCAACCCGGGGTGAGCACGGAAGAGCTGGACAAGCGCTGCCATGACTTCATCGTCGATGAGCTGAAGTCCATTCCGGCCAATCTGAACTATCGGGGTTTCCCGAAGACCATTTGCACCTCGGTGAACCACGTCGTATGCCACGGAATCCCCGGCGACAAGCGCCTGAAAAGCGGCGATATCATCAATATCGACGTCACGGTGATTCGCGACGGATTTCACGGCGACACCAGCCGCATGTACTTCGTCGGCAATGCCGCCATCCTCGCCCGCCGGCTCACGGGGGCCTGCTACGAAGCCATGTGGCGCGGCATTCGGCAGGTCAAGCCGGGCGCCCACTTGGGCGACATCGGGCACGCCATCCAAACCTATGCGGAGACCAACAATTTCTCGGTGGTGCGAGAGTATTGCGGTCACGGCATCGGCCGGGTCTATCACGAAGACCCTCAGGTGTTGCACTACGGCAAACCGGGTACGGGCCTCGAGTTGACCGCCGGGATGACCTTTACCATCGAACCCATGATCAATGCCGGCCGGCGCGATGTGCGTCTGCTGCCGGACGGTTGGACCGTGGTCACCAAGGACCAGTCGCTGTCGGCGCAATGGGAACACACGATTTTGGTCACCGACGACGGCTTTGAGGTGCTGACGTTGGGCGCGAGTGCAGGGGTTCCTGCGGCCGCGGCGGCTTCTTGAACGCACACGGCAAGCTTCTCGACCAAATCGCCGACTGGCCATACCTAGCGGCTGTGCCCGGAGCCCTCGAAGAGGGTCAATTCTCCCCCATCGCGTTCCGCCAGGTGCTCGACCAGGGCACCGACCTCTTGAAAGACCGCTTCGTCGCCGACGAGCCCATCGAAGATCTGGTGCGCGACCGCGCCAAATTGGTCGACATGGCGCTGCGCGCGGCGTGGGCCAATCACACCGGCAAGTTTGCCGGGGACTTGGCGTTGGTCGCCGTCGGCGGCTACGGTCGCGGCGAGCTGCACCCGAGTTCCGATATCGACATCATGGTGCTCTTGCCGAAGAGTGATTCCGCGGACTGGCAGCCGGACATCGAGCGATTCCTGACGTTTCTGTGGGACATCGGCCTGGAGGTAGGACATAGCGTCCGGTCCATTGACGACTGTCAGCGCGAAAGCCTTGCCGACATCAGCGTCGCAACCACGTTGTTCGAGGCGCGGCTGCTTTTCGGGCCCGAACCCCTGTTCGCCGGCATGCGGCGCGCGTTGGCTCCCGACCGGCTGTGGTCCTCGCAGGATTTCTTCGAAGCGAAGTGCAAGGAACAAACCGAACGGCATCATCGTTATTTCGATACTGCTTACAATTTGGAACCCAACGTCAAGTCCAGCCCCGGGGGCTTGCGCGACATCCAGACCATCGGTTGGGTGGCGAAACGGCATTTCGGTACCGACACGCTCGACGAACTCGTGGCGCATGGATTTCTGACACGCGAGGAATTGCGCAAACTGCAGGCCGGGCAATCGTTCTTGTGGAAAGTGCGCTTCGGCCTGCATGTACTGACGGGCAGGCGCGAGGATCGGCTGTTGTTCGACTATCAGATCAAGCTCGCGAAGCTCTTCGGTTACGAGGACGCCAGCTTCACGCTCGCCGTCGAACAGCTCATGCAGAAGTACTACCGCACGGTCATGGACGTGAGTCTGCTGAACGAAATGCTGCTGCAGCTGTTTCGCGAGGCCATCCTGACGCAAAGCGCGGCGCCCCTGCCTATCAACGCCCGCTTCCAAATTCGCAATGACTATTTGGAGGTGACGCACGCGGAAGTGTTCGCGCGCTATCCGTCGGCGTTGCTGGAGCTGTTCGTGTTGCTGCAGCAACATCCCGAACTGCGCGGCGTGCGCGCCGAGACCATTCGCTTGATTGGCACCCATGTGTGGCTCATCGACGAGGAGTTTCGGCAAAACCCGCGTCACCACCGGCTGTTCATAGAAATTCTTTGCGCGCCCATCGGCGTGACACATGAGTTGCGGCGCATGAATTTGTACGGTGTCCTCGGCCGCTACATCCCCGCTTTCGGCCGCGTGGTCGGGCGCATGCAATACGACCTGTTTCACGCCTATACCGTGGATGCGCATACGCTGTTCGTGGTCAGCAATCTGCGCCGCTTCGCCATGCCGAAGTTCAACGACGAATTTCCGGCGTTGAGCCAGATCATGCAATCCCTGCCGCGCCAGGAAATCGCCTATCTTGCGGCGCTGTTTCACGACATCGCGAAGGGCCGCGGCGGCGATCACTCGGAACTGGGTGCGGTGGACGCCGAAGCATTTTGTTTGGAACAGGGACTGGGGCGCTATGAGGCGCGCTTGGTCGCGTGGTTGGTGAGAAATCACCTGATCCTCTCCATCACGTCGCAAAAGAAGGACATCAGCGACCCGGACATCATTCAGGAATTCGCGCGGCGCGTGGGCGATCAGGTGCACCTGGATTATCTGTACGTGTTGACCGTGGCGGACGTGCGCGGCACCAATCCCAAACTGTGGAATTCGTGGAAGGCGCGGTTGTTCGAAGAGTTCTACGAGCGCACCAAGCGGGCACTGCGCCGCGGCCTGGAGACGCCGATCGACCAGGAAGAATTGATCCGCGAAACCCAGGAGCAGGCGCTGTCAATTATGTCCGAGAGCGTCGCAGCGGCGCAGGCCTCGAGCGTCTGGACACAATGGACCGAGGCGTATTTCTTGCGCTATACGGCCGAGGAGATCGCCTGGCATACGGCCCTGCTGGCGACACGCAAGCCGGACGATGACACGCCGCTGGTCGCGATCCGCCAGCTCACCGATCGGGGCGGCACTGCGGTGCTCACGTACACGCCGCGGCGCCTGCGCAGCTTCGCTCGCACCACCGGCGTGCTCGATCAAATGGGCCTCAACGTCGTCGATGCGCGGCTGATCACCAGCGCCAACGGTTTCAGCCTGGAAACCTACGAGGTGCTCGAGGACAACGGCGCGGTGATCGCCGATGCGACACGCGTCCGGGAAATCGAACGTGCCTTATGGAACGCCTTGAAGCAGGTCGAACATGCACCGCCCGCCGTGACACGGCGGGCGCCGCGCCAGGTTCGCATGTTCTGGACGCCGACCCAGGTCAACTTCGGCATCGACAAGCGCAATGAGCGGACGATTTTGGAGTTGATCGCGGCCGACCGCCCGGGCTTGCTGTCCGAAGTCGGCAAGGTATTTCGAGCCGAGCGCGTCGCCATCAACGGCGCCAAGATCATGACCGTGGGCGAACGCGCGGAAGATGTTTTCTACATCACCGGCGCGGACGGCGGCCTGCTGCCGGAAGACGTATGCCGGCGCGTGCAGGAGTCCCTGATGCTGGCGCTGGACCGGCGCGACGCAGCCCGATCTTGAGTCATCAGGAGCTGCGGGCGGTCATCGACAACGCCTACGAGGCGCGGGCACAGCTCACGCCGCGTACGGCGACGCCGGAGTTGCGCGCGGCGGTCGAGAATGTGATCGAATTGTTGAACGACGGCGCGCTGCGCGTCGCGCAGCCCGACGGCGGTGGATGGCGCGTCAACGAATGGCTCAAGAAGGCCGTGCTGCTGTCGTTTCGCATCAACGACAATGAAACCATGCCGGCCGGGGCCTTGAACTTCTATGACAAAGTCCCGCTGAAGTACAGCGGCTGGAGTGCGGATCGTTTCGCCGCTGCCGGCGTGCGCGTGGTGCCGCCGGCAACCGTGCGGCGCGGCGCCTTCGTCGCCTCGAATGTCGTGTTGATGCCGAGCTACGTCAATGTCGGTGCCTATGTGGACTCCGGCACCATGGTCGATACCTGGGCAACGGTCGGTTCCTGTGCGCAGATCGGCAAGAACGTGCACTTGTCCGGCGGCGTGGGCATCGGCGGCGTGCTGGAGCCGCTGCAGGCGAGCCCCACCATCATCGAGGACAACTGCTTCATCGGCGCGCGCTCGGAAATCGTCGAAGGCGTCGTCGTCGAATCCGGCGCCGTTGTTTCCATGGGCGTGTTCATCGGTCAAAGCACGCGCATCTACGATCGCGAGCGCGATGAAATTCTCTACGGCCGCGTGCCTTCGGGGGCCGTGGTCGTGCCCGGCACGCTGCCCGCCGCGAACGGCAAATACGGGCTCGCCTGTGCCGTGATCGTCAAACGCGTCGATGCCCAGACTCGCGCCAAGACCTCGCTGAACGATTTGTTGCGCAACACCGATTAGCGCTAAGCTTTGCCTCGCGTAGGGAGCGAAACGGGGGCCGAGAATGAGTGACGATAAAGCGCCTTCAGCATCTCGCCGGCAATTGTTCAAGAGCCTCACCCTCGTGCCGATTGCCGCCATTGGCGTCGGCGCAACATCGTGACAGGGTATTATCGAGGCTCAACGAGTTTTCAAGACCCCATCTCGCGACAACCGTTTTGGCAACCAACCGTATGGCCAACCGCCAGAGGTTGGCCCTAGGAAGCATATGCATCGATTCAGCACCGCGATTTTTTTGAGCGCCTTGTCCTTTACGGCGGTAGGCCAGCAGGCAACCGGCAACGATCAGGCCGAAAAAGCGTGGATCAAGCAGAGCAATGACTACACCAACATGCTGCTCAACGTGCAGCTCGAACACACCCCCGAACAGGGCTCTGCACAAGGCGTCGCGAAGTTCGACGACCGCATTTCCGATCCTTCGCGCGCAGACGAAGTGGTTCAGCGGCGGGAGCTCGAAGCCGCCCTGGCCAAGATCAAGGCGGCGCGCGCTTCCGTCGCGGACAAGAATGTCCAGGAAGACATCGACATCCTGCAAAAGAGTTTCAATCTGCAATTTCGTGTCGAGGACTTCGAGCTTGCACGTGAGGTGCCCTTCTACAACGCCAGCGCGCAGATATTTCGCGGCTTGCGCGGACTGCTCGACGACCAGGTCGCCGCGCCACGGCGTGCGGCTGCGCTGGTGAGACTGCGCAAGTACGCCGGCGTTGAACCAGGCTACAAGCCGTTCACCGAGCGCTTGAAAGAACGCGAAAGCGAGCAAATCGCCAAGCCCGGCGTCATTTTCCCATCCAAGGAGGAAGTCGAGACCGACCTGGGGCGCAACTCGAACTATGTCGAGGGCATCGCGGCATTGTTCAAGAAGTACAACTTGACGGGTTGGGAGCCGGCCTATGAGAAATTAAAGACCCAGTTGGGCGACTACGACGCGTGGATCAAGACCAATATCCTGCCCAAGGCGCGCACCGATTTCCGCCTGCCGCCTGAGAAATATGTTTTGGCGTTCGAGGGGTACGGCATTGATATCCCGCCGGCGCAGATCGCGAAGATGGCGCATGCCGCCTTTGCGCAGTACCAGGCCGAGATGGCGCCGCTCGCCGCGCGCATCGCGAAGGCCAATGGCTACTCATCGAGCGACTATCGCGCCGTCATTGCGGAACTGAAGAAGAAGCAGATCACGGGCGAAGCGATCCTGCCCTTCTTTGAAAATCGATTGCACGAGATCGAAAAAATCATCCTTGCCAAAAATCTCGTGACGCTGCCCGGCCGCCCGGCCATCATTCGCCTCGCGACCCCGGCCGAGACCGCGCAACAGCCGGCGCCGCACATGACGCCGCCGCCGTTCCTGCACAACACCGGACAGCGCGGACAATTCGTGCTACCGCTGAATATTCCGTCCGCGACCGGTGGTGCGGAAGACAAGTACGACGACTTTACCTTCGATGCGGTGGCGTGGACGCTGACCGCACATGAGGCACGGCCGGGGCACGAATTGCAGTTCGATTCCATGGTCGAGCACGGCGTCAGTCTCGCGCGGGCGCTGTACGCTTTCAACTCTACCAATGCTGAAGGCTGGGGGTTGTACGCCGAGTACATCATGCAGCCATACGAACCGGTGGAAGGCCAGCTTTTGACGCTGCAACTGCGCTTGCTGCGTGCCGCCCGAGCGTTCCTGGATCCGGAACTGCAAAGCGGCGCGGTGACGCAAGCCCAGGCGTACTCAGTGCTGGAGAAGGATGTGATGCTTAGCCACGCCTTCGCCAAAGAAGAGGTAGAGCGCTTCACGTTCCGCAGCCCCGGGCAGGCGAACAGCTACTTCTACGGCTATACGCGACTGCTGTCCTTGCGCCAGGAGACCGAGAAAGCCTTGGGCAAGAAATTCGACCAGAAGAAGTTTCACGACTTCATCTTGGGCCAGGGCCTGCTGCCGCCGGACCTGATGCGCAGCGCCGTGCTCGAGGAGTTCATACCGTCGCAACGTTAGCCACCGTGAATTTGACCGGTGCGAGTATTCGTCGGGAAGTGTAAGTAGCCTCGAGGGAACTGTTTCTTCGTTCCCTCGAGGCTAATTACACTTCCGGGCGACCGCTACACCAACCGATCAACATCACGGTGCCGAGATACTAACCGAATCGGCCGGTAATATAATCCTCTGTGAGCTTCTGTTGGGGATTGGTGAATATCCGATCCGTCGGGCCGACTTCGACCAGATCGCCCAGGTGAAAATAGGCCGTGCGCTGCGAAACGCGCGCGGCCTGTTGCATGTTGTGGGTCACGATGGTGATCGCGTAGTTCTCGCGCAGTTCATCGATCAGATCTTCGATTTTCGCGCTGGCAATGGGATCCAAGGCCGACGTCGGTTCATCCATGAGAATGACCTCCGGATTGACGGCGATGGTGCGCGCGATGCACAGACGCTGCTGCTGACCGCCCGATAGGCTGGTGCCGGGCGTCGACAAACGGTCCTTCACCTCTTCCCACAGGCCTGCGCGCGCCAAACTGGTCTGAACCAAGTCATCCATGTCGGCGCGATTCTTCGTCAAACCGTGGATTCGCGGTCCGTAGGCGACATTGGCGTAAATCGAATGCGGAAAAGGCGTGGGCTTCTGAAATACGATGCCGACCCGCGCGCGTAACTGCGCCACGTCCTGCTTTTTGTCATAGATATTTTGGCCGTCCAGGGTGATCGTGCCATCGACGCGCGCACTGGGTATGGTGTCGTTCATGCGATTGAGGCAGCGCAGAAACGTGGACTTTCCGCAACCCGACGGTCCGATCAGAGCCAGCACTTGATTGCGCCCAATATCAATGCTGACGTTCCTTATAGCGCACTTGTCGCCGTAATGGACATTGACGTTGCGCGCGGCCATGACCGGGTCGAACAATTTATCGCGCACTTCCGCGGGCATCTTCGCTGCCGCTCCTGCAAGGCTATTGCTCACGTCTCCGTCGTTCATGCCGGTTAGCCGAAGCGCCCGGTGATGTAGTCGTCGGTCCTGCGATCCTTCGGCGAGGTGAATATTTGGCCGGACGGACCAATTTCGACCAGTTCTCCCATGAACATGAAGCCGGTGACATTGGACACGCGGGCCGCTTGCTGCAAATTGTGCGTCACCACCACGATGCAATACTTCTCGCGCAGCGCCTGCAAGGTCTCCTCGACGCGCAGAGTCGAAATCGGATCGAGCGCTGCCGTGGGTTCGTCGAGAAGCAGAACCTCGGGCTGCACCGCGACGGCGCGTGCGATGCACAGCCGCTGCTGCTGACCGCCCGACAAGCTGCGGCCATCCGCGTTCAGCTTGTCCTTGACCTCATCCCAAATGGCGGCATCGCGCAAGGCGGATTCGACGCGTACCTTGAGGTCGGCGCCGCGAACACCCCCGGCCAGGCGCAAGCCAAAGGCCACGTTCTCGAACACCGACATGGGGAATGGCGTGGGCTTCTGAAACACCATGCCGACGCGATAGCGGAGTTCGGCGACATCGACCGAGGGCCTCAAGATATCGCTTCCGCCGATCAGCACTTCGCCCTCGGCCCGCTGATTGGGGTACAGCGCGTACATCCGGTTCATCACCCGCAACAGCGTCGATTTGCCGCAGCCCGATGGGCCGATGAAAGCGGATATCGAGCGGTCAGCCAGGGTCATGTTGATGTTGTGCAGAGATTGCACGGCGCCGTAATAGAAATTCAGCGAGCGAACGTCGATTTTCGGCGGCCCTAAATCCGGCGCCGGTTCTGCGGTCACAGGATAGGGCACGCGCATTTTCAAGTGCTTCGGAGGCTTGGTCGACGGGATCATCGCCTAAGAACCTCGTTCTGCCCGCAGCAGTGCCAATAATACACGGGCGGAAATGCTGAGTAGCAGGATGGTCACCGTGATGATCAATGCACCTGCCCACGCAAGGTCTTGCCAGTCCTTGTAGGGGCTTAACGCAAATAGAAAGATCACCACCGGTAAATTTGCCATGGGAGCATTCAAGTTGGTGCTCCAAAATTGATTGTTGAGCGCGGTGAACAGCAGCGGCGCCGTTTCGCCGCTGATGCGCGCGATTGCCAGCAGCAGCCCGGTGACGATGCCGCTGCGCGCCGCAGGATATAGAACGCTCAATGTCGTGCGCCACGGATAGGCGCCCAGCGCCGCGGAAGAATCCTTCATGCCGATGGGCACCAGATTCAGCATGTCTTCGGTGGTTCTCAATGTGACGGGGATGGCGAGCACCGCCAGTGCCAGTGCGCCGGCAACGGCTGAAAAATGGCCCATTCGAACCACCACAATCTCATAGATAAACAAGCCGATGATGATCGAGGGCGCGCTCAACAGGACATCGTTGATGAAACGGATTGCCGTGCTGAGGCGCGAACTTCTGCCGTATTCTGCCAGGTAAGTCCCCGCGAGCACGCCGATCGGTGAACCGATCAAGATCCCCAGCAGCGTCATCACGCCGCTGCCGTAGATCGCATTGAGCAGTCCACCTTGACCGCCGGGAGGCGGCGTCATCTGGGTAAATATGCGTCCCGACAAACCCGACACGCCGTGCGATATCAGGGTCCAGAGGATCGCGGCCAAACAGGCCAGACCGGTGAGGGTGGCGACCAGAGAAAGCGACAGAAATGCGCTGTTTTTAATCTTGCGCAGCATGCGCCGATTCACGCGACGGCTCCCGAGCGCCGTTCGAGCCTGCGCAGCATGGCCTGTGCCAACGCGATCACGGTGAACGTGATGAGAAACAGCAAGAGTCCCAGCGAAATGAGCGACGAGGTGTACAGATCTCCCACCGCTTCGGTGAACTCGTTGGCGATCGCCGAAGAGATGGTCGTGCCCGGCGCCAACAAGGAAGAACTGATGCGATGCGCATTGCCGATGACGAATGTCACCGCCATGGTTTCGCCGAGCGCGCGCCCCAGTCCCAGCATGATCCCGCCGACGATGCCCACCCGCGAATGCGGCACGACCACATTCCATATGACTTCCCAGGTCGTCGCACCGAGTCCGTAGCCG
>Ga0179587_10000018_pt1 | contig 87119 bp, 80 predicted proteins | sample CZODoug2_1_08_16_FD_185932 | JGI IMG/M metagenome (GOLD analysis project Ga0179587, IMG submission 185932) | Vadose zone soil fungal communities from Angelo Coast Range Reserve, California, USA - CZODoug2_1_08_16fungal | ecosystem: Environmental > Terrestrial > Soil > Vadose zone | place: USA...
CAATCCGGTGTTGGTCAAGCTGTCGAAATACATGCCTAAATCGGCCATGTCATCCGCCGTCAAATTTGCCGACATCGGCATCATCACGGGACTCGCGCGCTTGCCGGTCTTGAAATTATTCAGCTGCTCCGCGATGTAGGCCGCGCCGATCCCCGCCAGGCTTGGCCAATCGGTATTGGTGCTGTTGCCGTTGGCTCCATGACAGGCCTGGCAAGTCGCAGCCTTGGTGGCGCCGGCTTCGATGCTGGGCGCGGGGAGCGCGGAGGTAGTGACGAGAGTGCCGGAAATTGTTGCTGCGAGAATCCAAAACCGCTTCATGACGCCCTAGTACCCCGTTTTATTGTGACCTGCTGCCAACCCTAAATTGTACACTAGAGCCAACTTTCGCATAATTTGCGTCCGCCGGCGGCCATGACTACCTATTCGAATGTGAGATTCATGACCAGCGCGGCCGAGGCGCATCAGCTCGCCGCGGATTCAGGCAGAGAAATCGCTTTTGCCGGACGCTCGAATTCGGGCAAGTCCACCGCCATCAACGTGATCACGCAACGCGCCGGGCTGGCCCGCGTCAGCCGAACGCCGGGGCGCACCCAGCTGATTAATTTCTTCGAATTGGCGCCGGAGCGGCGCCTGGTGGACCTGCCGGGGTACGGATTCGCCAAGGTGCCCGAGAGGGTGCGGCTCCACTGGCTGGCTCTGATGGAACACTATTTCAACGTGCGCGAATCGCTGGTGGGCTTGATGCTCATCGTCGACAGCCGGCGCGGCTTGGGTGCTCAAGACGTGGCGATGCTCGAGTGGATCCTGGCCAGAGATCGATTTGCGCATGTCTTGTTGACAAAAGCAGACAAACTGAATCGTCAGGATTCATTGCGCGTATTGAGGGAAACGGTGGCAGCCGGCGCAGACGCTGCGGTTTCCGCGCAACTGTTCTCGGCGCACAACAAACAAGGAATCGAAGAGGCGCGCGAGGTCATGGATCGCTGGCTCGAACAGCCATAAAAAAAAGCCCCGATGGGCGCTTGTGGCAACCATCGGGGCAGACCAACCCGGCATGGGGATGACAAACCGGGTCATTGCTCGCTCAGGGAGAAGAGCGAGGAGCGTCTTAAACGCTCATTTGGTTAGATGGGGATGATCTGCGAAAGTTCCAGTCCTGTGAAAGCTGTTTTTTTAAAGCCGTGCTCGACTGTTCAAAAATGCGCTAATTCCCCTCGAATAGGCTTATTTTGCGCCATTTTTTCGCGAAGCGCACGCGCTAATGCGCCTCATCCCAGTTACGGCCAACCCCTACATCCACCTTCAAGGGCACCGATAAATCCGCTGCGCGGATCATGTGTGTCCGTGTTTGTCCTACGAGCGACTCGACCGCTTCGTCGGCAACCTCGAGCACCAATTCATCGTGCACCTGCATGATCAGCCGCGCCGGGATGCGCGAACTCTGCAGCCAGGAGTCCACCTCGATCATGGCGCGCTTGATGATGTCCGCGGCGGTTCCCTGCATGGGCGCATTAATGGCGCTGCGCTCGGCATATTGGCGCAGTGCGGCGTTACGCGATTGAATTTCCGGCAGATAGAGCCTGCGTCCAAAAACAGTTTCCACATAGCCGGTTTCGCGCGCCTGGCGCCGCGTCTCTTCCATGTAGCGGCGTACGCCGGGATAGCGTTCGAAGTAAAGATCCATGTATTTTTGCGCATCACCGCGGCCTATACCCAATTGGCGCGCCAGTCCGAACGCGGACATGCCATACATGAGTCCGAAATTGATTGCCTTGGCTGAACGCCGCTGATCCGCGCTGACCGCATCCGGCGCGATGCCGAACACTTCCGCCGCGGTCGCCTGGTGAACATCGCGATCCTCGGCGAACGCGCGCAGCAACGACGCATCGCCTGAAAGATGCGCCATGATGCGCAGCTCGATCTGCGAATAATCGGCCGCCACCAGCGAGTGGCCGGGCGGCGCGATGAATGCCTGCCGAATTCGCCGCCCCTCCTGGGTGCGAATGGGGATGTTCTGTAGATTCGGATCCTGCGATGACAGTCGTCCGGTGGCTGCCACAGCCTGGTGATAGGAAGTATGAATGCGCCCCGTCGCGGGATTGATCTGCAGCGGCAGATTGTCGGTGTAGGTGGATTTGAGCTTCGCCATGCCGCGATATTCGAGGATCAGCTTCGGCAGCGGATAGGTCTCGGCGAGCTCCTCCAGCACATCCTCCGCCGTCGAGGGCTGACCGGTGGGCGTCTTGCGCATCACCGGAATCCCCAACTTGCCGAACAGGATTTCCTGCAGCTGCTTCGGCGAATCCACATTGAACACGCCGCCCGCTTCGCGGTGAGCCTGCGACTGCAGTTCCAGCATGCGCACCGCAATTTCCGAGCTCTGCGTTCGCAGCAGTGCGCGATCCACGAGCACACCGGCGCGTTCCATGCGGAACAACACCGGCACCAGCGGCTGCTCGATTTGTTCGTACACCGATTTGAGCGCGGGGATCGCCTCGATCTGCGGCCAGATCGCCTGATGCAGCTGCAGCGTCACGTCCGCATCCTCGGCCGAATACTCCGCCGCCTGATCGAGGTCCACCTGATTGAAGGTGATTTTCTTCGCGCCCTTGCCGACGACGTCTTCGTAGTGGATGGTTTTGACGCCGAGATATCGCTGGGCGGTTGAATCCATGTCGTGGCGCGTCGCGACGCTGTTCAGCACATAGGACTCCAGCATGGAATCGAAGCGCTGGCCATTGAGCGCGATGCCGTAGTTCGCCAGCACATGCGCGTCGTACTTGAGATGATGGCCCAGCTTGGCCTTGGTCAGATCCTCGAGTATGGGCTTGAGCGCCGCAAGGACTTTATTCCGATCGAGTTGATGCGGCGCGCCCGGGTAGTCGTGTCCCACCGGCACATATGCAGCTTCGCGCGGCGCCACCGCAAATGCCACGCCGACAATCTGCGCCTTCATGTAGTCGAGGCTGTCGGTTTCGGTATCGAATGAGATGAGCGGCGCAGCTTTCAGTTTCTCGAGCCAGATATCGAACGCCTCTTCGGACATGACCTTGTGATAGTCGCGCGCCGCCGGGACGGTGATGACGGCAACCGCCGCCTCGACTCGCGGGCCGCCGGCGGAAGCGGTCTCGGCAACTACCACATCGATTTCCGTGCTGCCTTCCGCGGCATCGGGCGCGGCCTCAGGCCCCAGGGCCTTGAGCAGCGCGCGCAATTCCATGCGTGAGTACAGCTCTCTCAAGCGCGGCACGTCCGCAGCGCCGCCGCTCAACTGTTCGGGCGTGACTTCCAGCTGCAGCGTGGTGTCGATGGTCGCGAGCTTGCGCGACAATTCCAGCATGGGCAGTTCATTGCGCAGATTTTCTCCGACCTTGCCGCCGATATTCGCGGCATGCGCAATCAAGGCATCGAGATTCTGATACTGATTCAGCCATTTCGCCGCGGTCTTCGGCCCCACGCTGGTGACGCCGGGAATATTGTCCGAGGTGTCGCCGACCAGCGCCAGGTAATCGACGATCTGTTCCGGGAACACGTCGAACTTCGCCTTGACGCCGATGCGGTCGAGGCGGGCGTTGCTCATGGTGTTCAGCAGTTCGACATTCGGCCCCACCAATTGCGCCATGTCCTTATCGCCGGTGGAGATCAACACTTTGAAGCCCGCATCCGCACCCTGTTTCGCCAACGTGCCGATCACATCATCCGCTTCGACGCCGGGCACGCGCAGCAGCGGTACGCCCATGGCCGCAACGGTGTCGTACAGAGGCTGCACTTGCGCGCGCAAGTCATCCGGCATCGGCGTGCGATGCGCTTTGTACTGATCGAACAGATCGTCTCGGAAGGTCCGGCCGGGCGCATCGAACACCACCGCGATGCGATCAGGTGCTTCCTCCTTGATCATTTTGTTCAGCATGTTGAGCACGCCCAAAACCGCGCCCGTCGGTTCACCGCGCGAGTTCGTGAGCGGCGGCAGCGCATGAAATGCGCGATACAAATAGCCCGAGCCGTCGACGAGAATGAGTTTGCGCGCGCTCATGAATGCCGTCCCAACCCTTGGGTTATGGATGTGACGTCGAGTCCGTCGGCGCCGGTGTGCTCGGCGATCCTGGGCTGGGGGAGGAACCGGGCGCGGGCGGTGTAGCGGGCTCAGGTGGTGTAGCGGGCGCGGGCGGTGCAGTGGCAGGCGGGACGGCGCTGGTCGCGCCTCCGCCAGTTGGCGCCGGGCGTGCGGCGCCGGGCAGCGCGGGAATCGTGCGCTTGTGCTTCTGCGCATCCGGCATGACCAAGGGTCCTTTCTGACCGCAGGCGAAGAGCGCACCCGCGCAGACAACCACGATTAATGGCGAAAACTTCATGTGCTGCAAGTATACCCGCGCCACCGCAGCAGTTCGCTCGGAACTTCTGTCAACGCCGCCGAGTCAAAAGCGTTACTCAAAACGGAGGTTTCGTATGCGGATTTCAAAGACCCTGGCGGCCGTCCTTGCGATTGCAGCGTGCGGCGGCTCAGTTGCGGCGTTTGCCGACAATCCGGTGGGATTTTATGTGGGCGCGGGCGTGGGTGAATCGCAGAATCGCAGCGATGATTCCCGCTATGGCTATCCGGGCTACTACGACGACAATCAATTCGCCTGGCAGGCAATGGTCGGTATCCGGCCGATCCGGTTTCTGGGAGTTGAAGCCGAATATATCGACTTCGGTCAACCGTACCGGCATCGCGGCTTCAACGACGTCAACGTCTCCGGAACCGATTCTCACCCCCGGGCCGGTGCGCTGTTCGGAGTGGCCTACTTACCCATACCGGTTCCTTTCCTGGATGTTTTTGCCAAAGCAGGCGGCGCGCGGCTGCAAACCAACGTCACCGACTTTGTGCAGCAACCCTGCGTCACCGGCGGCCCATGCCCGTATTTCGTGCCGTTCTCCCGCCACACGGTGACCAACACAAAATTTGCCTACGGTGGCGGTGTGCAGTCCAAACTTCCATTCGGTCTCATCGTGCGCGGCGAATACGAGCGCATCAGCTCGAGCTTCGGAGATCCCGATGCGCTGATGGTCAGCGCGTTGTGGCAGTTCTAACGCCGCTCGAAGTCTAACGCCGCTCGAAGCGAATCACGCGAGGCACGGATGAGGCGCGGATAAGGATTCCTCGCTTGGAACCTCGCTGGGAGAGTCGCGTCACGCGCGTTCGCCCCAAAGGCGACGCCGCACTTTATACTTGCGGGCATGACGCATCTCTCCCGGTTTCGCGCGCGCGCATCGCTTCTCCTCGCCTTGACCGTCGCGGGGGCGCTCTGTAGCTGCACCCAAAAGGATCTGGCCACCGCGCCCGTCGCAGCAGCCGCAACCACCCGCGCGCTGCAGAACAAAGTCGACACCATCGTGGTCATCTACGCTGAAAATCGCGCCTTCGACAATCTGTACGGCAATTTCCCCGGCGCTCGAGGCTTGAGTGAGGTCATCGATCGCCGCGGCAAACCGCTGCCCACCTATTTCCCGCAGAAAGATCGCAACGGGACGGTACTTCCCGTTCTGCCGCCGACGTGGGGCGGCGTGACGGCGGCCGGCGTCGCGCCCGTGGTCACGCAACAGCAAAGCGTCGGCTTGCCGAATGCGCCGTATTCCATCGAGCATGGATTTACGGCGCAATCGCAGGCCACTCTGTCAACCGATACCGTGACGCGCGATCTATGGCATCGTTTCTACGAGCACCAGATGCAAATTGACGGCGGCAAGAATGATGGCTACGCCGCATGGTCGGATGCCGGCGGTCTCGCGATGGGCTATTACGATTACAGCCGCTCGTCTTTGTATGCTCTCGCCAAGGAATTCGTGCTCGCCGATAATTTTTTCCAAGGCGCGTTCGGCGGCTCGTTCCTCAATCATCAATACTTGATCTGCGCCTGTGCGCCGGAATACCCCAATGCCGATGCGGCGGCGGCACAGCCCTCGATTGCGTTGCTCGAACAAGATTCCGCCGGGCGCTTCTTGCCGCGCCTGAAGGCGGAAACCAACCCGCCGGCCTCGGCGCTGGATGAGCCGCCGACTTTCGCAGGTAGCGGCAACATCGCGCCGGCCAATTATTTCGGTGACGGCAAGTTCTACGCCGTCAACACCATGCAGCCGCCGTACCAGCCGAGCGGCAACAAGCCCGCGTCCGGCGACGCAAGCTTCGCCTACGCGGATCCCAACAACGCGACGACACTGCCGCCGCAGTCGCGCCGCAATATCGGCGATGCGTTGGATGCGAAGCGAATCGACTGGGCCTGGTATGCCGGCGCGTGGAACGCGGCTGTCGCCGATGGCTCACGCCCGCCGTCGAGAATGCGCGAGGTCATTTATGCCCCGGCCACCGCAGGAGGCAATCCTGATTTCCAAGCCCATCATCAACCGTTCAATTACTTCGAGCGCTTCGATCCCGCCACGCATGCGGAGCAGCGCGCCGCGCACTTGAAGGACTACAAAGATTTCCTCGCAGAGATTGCCGCCGGCCGATTGCCGGCGGTGGCCTTCTACAAGCCGCAGGGCAATTTGAACCAGCATGCCGGCTACGCCTCGGTGGCGGAGGGCGATGCGCACATCGCCGATCTGGTCGCGAAATTGCGCGCGAGCCCCCAGTGGAATCGCATGGTGATCGTGATCACCTACGACGAGTTCGGAGGCGCGTGGGATCACGTGGCGCCCCCGCAAGCGGATCTATTGGGTCCGGGAGCAAGAATTCCGGCGCTCATCATTTCACCGTTCGCCAAGCGCGGCACGGTGGATCACACGCAGTACGATACCGAATCCATCCTGCGCCTGATCACGCGCCGCTTCGATCTTGAGGTGCTGCCCGGAATCACCCGGCGCGACGCCGGGCTCGCAGCGCATGGCGCGCCGCCCATGGGCGATCTGACCAACGCGCTCGACCTGGTTCATTAGGCTCCCAGCCGCCGCTCTCCGCGCGCCGCGCGACCGGCATCTTTTATTTGGCGTGCGGCGGTGTGGGCGGAGTGCCTGGAGGCGCCTTGGGTGCGTTGCCGGATTCGGCGCTGAGCACGTTCACCTCGAATATCAGCAGCGAGTTTGCAGGAATCTTTGCCTGCGCCCGCTGGGCATACGCCAGTTCAGGCGGTATGAACAGTTGCCATTTCGCGCCCGGCTTCATCAGGACCAGCGCCTCCTGCCAACCCTTGATGACGCCGTTGACCGGGAACGTCGCCGGTACGCCGCGCGAATAAGAGCTGTCGAATTCCGTGCCGTCGATCAGCTTGCCGCGATAATCCACCGTCACCGTGTCGGTGGAAGAAATTGCCGGAGCTTTCTTGTCGCCGGCGGCGATAATTTTATACTGCAGGCCCGACGCGGTCGTGACCACGCCTTTTTCGCGCCCGTTGCGCGCCAGAAAATCCTTCGCCGCGGTTTGATTTCGAGCCGCCGCAGCGTCGCTTATCGTGCGCAAGAACGCCTGTATTTGTTGCTGATCGGCCGCGGAGGGCTGCCTGCCCTGAAGACCTTCCCTGATGCCGCCCAAAACGGCCTCGGGCACCACTTCGTTGGTGATGCCGGCGTTGTGCATTTGCGCGCCGAAAACCAAGCCGAACGCGTGGCTGATCTGATCAGGCGTGAGAGCGGGTGCCGGATCTGCGCCGGGCGCGGTGTCCGGCGGCGGATTCGACGCGGGCGGCGGATTCGATGCCGCAGGAGGAGTTTGCGCGACACCCAGTGCCGCGACCGTAACCAATGCCAGCAGGCTGCAAGCCTGGCGCACTATTCCGACGTGAGGTTTTTTCATGGCGCAAAAGATACGCCTCTTTACGTTGCAAATGCCAGCGTAAATTTGCCGGCGTAAATTTTACGAGGTGAGGGCGCCGCGCTTGATGACCGCCATGGTGATGCGCGAAATGCACACCAATTTTTGCGCGTCATTGACGATCTCGATCGACCACACGTGCGTGCGCCCGCCCAGATGCACCGCTCGCGCCGTTCCGGTCACGAGGCCGCTGCGGGCCGCGCGCACATGATTGGCGTTGATCTCCTGGCCCACGACCTGGTACTCGTCCGCGTCCACGCACATGGCAGCACCCATGCTGCCCAAGGTTTCGGCGAGCGCCACCGACGCGCCGCCGTGCAACAGCCCATAGGGCTGCACGGTTCGCGTATCCACCGGCATGGTGCCGCGGACGAAATCCTCGCCGATTTCGGTAAATAAAATCCCGAGATTCGCAATGAGCGTCGAGTCGCGATTGCCGTTCAATTCCTCGAGGGTGCGTAGGCTGCGCCAAATACTCATTTTTTGTCCTGCAATTTTGCGGCCACTTGCCGGTAAGCCTCGCGAAATGGAATGCCTTCCTTGGAGACCAGCGCATTCGCGGCGGCGGCGGCGTGAATTGCGGGATCGAGCCGAATATTTTCCGGTCGAAAGCGCACGCCGCCGAGTGCGCTCGGCAGAATTTCCAAGGTCTGAAGACAGGAGTCGATGCCGCGAAACAAAGGCGGCTTGATGAGCTGCAAGTCGCGGTGATAGCCGGAGCTCAGCTTTTGCGTGATGCCGAGCACCTCGTTGAGCGCCGCCTGCGCCACCGCGCTGCGCCCGCGCATCAGCTCGAAGACATCGGGGTTGCGCTTCTGCGGCATGATGGAGGAGCCGGTGGTAAAGGCCGCCGGCAGACTCACATAGGCGAATTCTTGCGAATAGAACAGCATCAGGTCGGCCGCAAGCCTGCCCAAGTCCTGGGTCAGCAGCGTAATTTCGAACAACAGTTGCGCCTCGGCCTTGCCGCGCGATAGCTGTACCGCCGTGACCGGCTCCTGAGTCACCGCGAAACCCAAGCGCCGGCGCGTGGATTCGCGGCTGATGTCGAGATTCGGCGTGCCGAATCCCGCCGCCGAGCCCAACGGGTTTTTACCGATGCGCCGCTGCGTGAGCTGCAGCCCTTCGGCATCATCGCGCAGTTCGGCGGCAAACCCCGCGGACCACAGCGCAACGCTGCTCGGCATGGCCTGCTGCATGTGCGTGTATCCGGGAAGCTCTTGCTGACCCTGCCGCAATGCCAACGCATCGAGGGCATCGGCCACGGACGCCGCCCCCTGGCTCAAGGATTCCGCGGCGTCGCGCATGTACAGCCTCAAGGCGGCCAGCACCTGATCGTTGCGCGAGCGGCCCGCATGCAGGCGTCCGCCGGCCGCGCCGACGCGCGCCGTCAGCAGATTCTCGATGGCAGTCTGGCAATCCTCGTCCTCCAGAGAAACCTGCCACTGCCCCGACGCATGGGCTTCGCCGATCCCCGTCAGCGCATCGCGAATCGCCGCAAGATCCTTGGGAGACAAGAGACCTTGTTCCCCGAGCATTTCGGCGTGTGCGATGGAGGCGCGAATGTCATAGCGCACCAGCCGATTGTCGAGCGCATGGTCATCGCCCGCGGTGTACTTGAGCACCTGCGCATCGAGCGAAGTTCCTTTGTCCCAGAGTCGCGTCATGAAAATCGGCTCATGAAAGTAGGATCATGTCGGTGCAGACAGTTGTTCCGCCGGGCTCAAGGCCTTCAAGTCCGCGACCACCAGCGTGCCGGTGCCCTCATTGGTGAATACCTCGGCGAGCAAACTGTCGGCGGCCCTGTAGCTGATGACATGCACGCGCCGCACGCCGCCGCGAATGGCGTTCTCAATGGCCGTGGCCTTGGGCAGCATGCCGTCCTTCAAGCTGCCTTGGTCGCGCAGGCGCTTCAATCCCTGGATGTCGGTATACGAGATGACCGAGCCGGGCTCTTCCACGCGTTCGAGAATTCCCGGCGCGCCGGTGCACAACACCAGTTTTTCCGCCGACAGCGCACCGCCGATTGCCGCAGCCACGGTGTCCGCGTTGATATTGAGCAAGGTGCCGCTGGAGTCCGCCGACAAGGGACTGACCACCGGCATCAGGCCGCTCTCCAGCAGCTTCTCGAGCACCGCCGAATTGACCGAGTCGATGTCGCCGACGAATCCGTAGTCCACGGATTCGCTCGAGCCGGCGATGGGCACGGGCGGGCGCTTGTGCGCGCGAATCAATCCTGCGTCGACGCCGCTCAAGCCGACGGCTTCGATATCGAGCGCACGGCAGATCGCCAGAATGCGCGTGTTGATCAGCCCATTGAGCGCCATGGCGGTCACGTCAATCGATTTCTGATCGGTGACGCGCCGGCCGCCGATCATCCGCGTTTCAATACCCAACGTCGCTTGCAACATATCCAATTGCGGGCCGCCGCCGTGCACCAGCACGGTCTTGATGCCGACCTGGTGCAGGATGGCGACCTGTTCAATCAGGCCGCGCGTCGAGGCCTCGTCGCTGAACACCGCGCCGCCCGCCTTGATCACGAAAATCTTGTTCTTGTACATGCGAATGTACGGCGCTGCGCTCTTGAGTGCGCGTACGGCGACTGACGGATCGGGTCGACTCATGATCATTTCAAGAATACTCCGAAACAGCTAACGGACGGGTCAAGGCTACGCCAGCATGCGGTGCAGAACAGCCATTTGCACCGGCAGCCGATTGAAGGCCTCGCGCTTGACCACCGCGCGCGGACCGTCGAGGATTTCATCCGCCACCGCGACGTTGCGGCGCACCGGCAGGCAATGCATCAGTTTTGCATCCGGCAGGGCGCGCTCGAACCAGCGCTCGCGCACGCACCACTCGGACAGATCGGCGCGCAGACGCGAATCAGCTTCCGTATCGCCGTAGTACATGGTCGTACCCCACTCCTTGGCGTACAGCACGCCGGCGCCGCTCATGGCCGCGCCGCGATCGGAGGTCTCGGTCACCGAACCGCCGGCATCGCGCGCCGCCAGGCGCGCTTTCTCCATGACATGCTCGGGCAGCGCGTATCCGTCCGGGCGCAAGACCACCACTTCCATGCCGCGCATCGCGGCCATGTGCACCGTGGCCGCGGGCACGGCCAGCGGCAGCGCTTTGGGATGATAGGCCCAGCTCAGGACGAACTTGGCCCGGGTCGGAACCTTGAGTTCGTCCAGCGTCCGCCAGTCCGCCAGTGCCTGGCAGGGGTGATTCATGGCGGATTCCATGTTGATCAGCGGCTTGTCGCACAGCCCATCGATCATGCGGAACAGGGTTTCGTTGAGGTCGCTCTCCAGGCTCTTGCCGTCGGCGAACGCACGCACGCCCAGAACATCGCAATACGAGGCCAGCACCGGTATGCCCTCGCGAATATGTTCGGCGGCCGCGCCTTTCATGATGGCGTGAAGCTGCGTCTCGAGCAGCCATGTTCCCTGGCCCGGGGTGATCACGAATGAGCTGCCCCCCAAGCGCGCCATCCCCGACTGAAAGGAGGCCAAGGTACGCAGTGACGGATTGAAGAACACCAATCCCAAAACCTTGCTCGCCAGCGCCCGCGGTTGCGGCTTGTCCTGCAAGGATTGCGCGAGCTTGAGCAGATCCAGAATCTGTTCGCGGCTGAAATCCGCCAGATCGAGAAAGCGCATCATGCGGAAATTTTCGCCAGCGCGTCGCTCAAGACATCCACATGGCCTTCATTCAAGATGTAGGCGGGCAGCAAGCGCAAAATATGCGGATCGCCGCTGGTGCCCGTGAGAATGTTCTTGGCCATGAGCGCCGCCTGAACTTCCTTGGCGGGGCGCGATGTCTTCAGGCCCAATAAAAATCCCGCGCCCTGCACGCCGGTGATCGGGCCGATGATGCAGCTCGAGCGGATGTAGGCCGACACCTGGCGGACGTTGGCCAGCAAGGATTCCGACTCGATGGTGTCAATGACCGCTTCGGCCACCGCGCATGCCATGGGACCGCCGCCGAAAGTCGTTCCCATGTCGTCGACTTTGAGCCGGCTCGAAATACGGCGCGACATCAAGAGAGCGGATACCGGAAAGCCGTTGCCCAAAGCCTTGGCCGACGTGATGATGTCCGGCGCCACGCCGTAATAGTTCGCGGCATATGGCGCGCCGGTGCGGCCCATTCCGCATTGCACCTCGTCGAATATCAAAATCGCGCCCACCTCGTCGCAACGCCGGCGCAGTGCCTCCAGCATGGGCTTGCCCACATCATAAGCACCGCCCACGCCCTGGATCGGCTCGACGATGACTGCCGCGGTTTCGCGATCGATGTGCTGCTCGACGGCGCCCGGGTTGTCGCGCGGCGTGAAGCGCACATCGAAGGGCGTGCGCGGAAAGCCGTACCATTTCTCGAGCGCGCCCCAGGTGACGGCGCCGGCGGCAGCGGTTCTGCCGTGAAAACTCTGCTCGAGCGCTACGGCCTTGCTGCGTCCGGTGATCTTGAACGCGAGCTTCAACGCATTTTCGTTGGCTTCGGCGCCGCTGTTGATCCAGAAGACGGTATCGAGGCCCAAGCCGGCGAACTTGGCCAGGCGCGCGGCGGCGCGTTCGCGGATTCCCAAGGGCACCGCATTGGTTTGGAACGCCATCTGCCGCGCTTGGCGCTCGAGCGCCGCCAGCCAGCGCGGATGTCCGTAGCCCAAGCCCGCGACGGCGTGGCCGCCATAAAAGTCCAAAATTTTACGGCCGTCCCTTGCGTACAGCCACACGCCCTCGCCATGTGCCACCTCGATGGGATACTGCGCAAACACCTGCGCGAGATGGGTCGCATGCGCCGCCGCCGTGGGATTTATCGCTGCCATACTTTTTAAGTCCATCCGGGTGCGGGCGTGGTCAGGCCGCTGGTCTCGGCCAGCCCCAACAGCCGGTTCATCCATTGAATGGCGCCGCCCGCGGCGCCCTTGTTGAGATTGTCGAGCACCGACATCACCGCAATGGAGTTGCCGTTGGTCACGGCGCTCAAGTTCGCATAGTTGCTGGTAGCGACATCTTTCACGCGCGGCGCCGTATCGGCGATACGCACGAAGGGGCAGTCCCGGTAGTACGACTTGAGCGCCTCCAACGCCTGCGCCGTGGAGATTGAGTTCTTCAAGCTGGCTTGCACGGTGACGTGGATGCCGCGCGCAAAGGGACCCGAATGCGGCACAAAATTAAAATCCGCCTCGATGCCCGTCGCCAGCTTGGCGCAGGCGGTGATCTCGGGAACGTGGCGATGACTGAGCGCTCCATAGCTGTAGAAGTCGCTGTGGCGATGCGGATGATGCGTGCCCTCGACCGGCTTGCGGCCGGAACCGGTGCTGCCTGTAATGCCGGTGACAAACAAACGCGTGTCGGTCAATCCCAGCGCCAGCAACGGCACGCTGGCGAGCAGCGTCGCGGTCGCGAAACAGCCGGGGTGCGCGACATGCGGTGTCGGCGACTGTTGCAGGTGCTCAGGTATCGCGCAGGTGAACTCGCGAATCCTCGCGGGCGCGCCATGCGGATGTTTGTACACCGCCTCGTAGGCGGCCTGGCTGGAATAGCGAAAATCCGCCGAGATGTCGACGCAATGCACGCGGGTGCCGGCCGCCGCTGCCGCCGCCAGAAGGCGATCGACGATGGCGGCGGAAATACCATGCGGCGCGGCGGAGAACAACGCCGACACCGGCGAGCGGCGAACCACGTCATGAACTTCATCGGGACCTGCGAACTTCAGCTCCGGATAGGCGCTGCGCAAATGGGCGAAGGCTCCCGCGACCGGTGCGCCGGGCTGGCTGTCGGACAGCACCGCGGCTACTTTCAGTTGCGGATGGCCTGCGATCAGGCGCAAAAGCTCGCCGGCCACATAGCCGGTACCGCCCAGCACGATGGCCGGCGTCGGTGCGCTCATTCGCCGACGACCTTGGACTCGCGCACATTGCGCAGTCCCAAGGAGGCGATGATGTGATCGCCCAGGTCCGTGGGGTGGCTGATGGCGTTGAACGCCTCGACGTTCATCTGCTCGCGAATGATTTCTATGCCCACTTGATTGTCGGTCGCGGGACCGGTGACCACGCAGGGTTCGATGCCGAATCGCTCGCGCAATAACTTGACCCCGCCCCAAGCGGCGACGGGATCGTTCGCCGACAGCACCACCGCGGTCAGTGCCGCCTTGATGTCCGTCTGGCGCAAGATCGATTCCACGCCGTAGGTGCCCAACAGGCCATCGCCCAATTCGAACACGATGGCATCCGGCCGGCCGGCCGCCATTTCCGTGAGCATGGTTCGCGTCAGCGCGGGTCCGCATTTCTCGGTCGTGGTCACGATCCCTAAGTCCGTGAACAGCATGGTGCGCCGGGCACCGGAGTCCTCGAAGGCCATGATGTCACGGCGCAGCGATACGCCGGTCGCCTTGAACGCATCCACCACCAGTCCGCGATGGCGCATGCGCGCGATGATGGCGGATGCGGCCGCGGTTTTACCGGCCTCCATGCAGGTGCCGGCGAGCGCCACCACCGGTACGCCGCGTGCATCGAGCGCAGCCTCGTAGTTCAAGGGTGCGTAGCCGACCTTGGCGGGGACGCCGATGCGCTCGCCCAGATAGGGAAAAGTCAGCACCGTGCCCAACACCTTGCAGTCGAACGGTTTGCCCTTGTCCTGGGTTGCCGAATCGCAGATGCCGAGCACGCCGCCGATATTCAGCATTTGAATGATGTCGCCCGGTTTGAGCGTTGCCGGAATGTGGCCCGAGTAGCCGAACAGGGCCTTGCGATGGCCCAAGGCGCCGACCACGATGTCGCCGCGCACGATCTTTGCCATGCGGCCGCTGGTGAGCTCCAAGGTGTTGTAGTTCGCCTTGTTGTTGAGAATCTCGACCACCAAAACCAAGCCCTCTTCGCAGGGGATGTCCGCGGCGATGCGCAGCTCGTGCGACAGGCCGCAGGCCTGCGTCACCGAGGCGATCTTGTCGACCACCATGGTGCGCATGATGTTCATGATTTGCCCACCTCCGCCCCCGCGCGCTTGTAAAACACACCGCTGAGCGCCAGCATTTTCGAGTAACCCAAGGCGTCGGTCGGCGTCCATTCGCCCGCGGACTCGCCATACACGCCTTTGGAGGCGGCCATCAACGAATAAGGAGACGTCACGCCCTCGACGAACACGGATCCGGGCCGGAACAGCACCTTCACCTCGCCGCTGACCCGCGCTTGCGAGGACGTCAGCAGCGCTTCGATATCGCGGCACACCGGATCCAAATGCTGACCTTCATGCACCAAGTCGCCGTACGCCTGCGCGACCGTTTCCTTGATGCGCGACTGCTTGCCGGTCAGCACCAATTTCTCCAACTCGCGATGCGCGGTCAGCAGCACCTCCGCGGCGGGGGCTTCGAAGGCAACGCGGCCCTTGGTGCCGATCACGGTATCGCCCAGGTGGATGCCGCGGCCGATGCCGAAGGGACCCGCCAGCGTTTCCAGCGCTTCGATCACGGCGACCGCGGATAGGCGCTCACCGTCGAGCGCGTCCGGCACACCTTGCGTAAAGCCAATGGTGTGCCGCCGCGGTGCTCGCGGCTGCGTAAAGGCATCTTTCGACAGTACCCAGGCATCGTCGGGAATGCTGCCCTGCGAGGTGAGCGTTTCCTTGCCACCGATGGTGACGCCCCACAGGCCGCGATTTACGGAATACGCCGCACCGAAGGGCGGCACGGGCAGCTTGTGCTCCTCGAGATACTTGAGCTGTTCGGGCCGTTTGAACGCGCGGTCGCGCACCGGTGCGATGATCTCCAATTGCGGCGCCAGGGTGCGCAGCGCCACTTCGAAGCGCACCTGATCGTTGCCCGCGGCCGTGCAGCCATGAGCGACCATCTGGGTATTGAGCGACAGGGCCATGTGCGCAATCGTCTGCGCCTGCAGCCCGCGCTCGGCACCGACGCACAGCGGGTACACATTGCCGCGGCGCACATTGCCCATGATCAAGAATTTCAGCACCTCATCGAAATACGCTGCCCGTGCGTCAACCAAGTGATGTTCGATGGCCCCCAGCGCCACCGAGCGTTCGGCCAACGATTGTGCCGCAGCGGCATCGATGCCGCCGGTATCGACAGTCACCGTGATCACCGGACGCTGGTAGGTTTCTTTCAGCCAAGGAACGCAAAACGAGGTGTCGAGGCCGCCGGAAAAGGCCAAGAGAATGGGCTCAGCGCCCTGTCGAGCAATGGATGTCATGGGAATTTAGCGTCCGAAGATGGCGAGCAGGCGACGCTCCAGCTTGCGCTGTTCGGCGGCGCCGGCGGTGGCGATGAATATCGTGTCATCGCCGGAAATGGTGCCGACCACTTCCGGCCATTGAGCGGTGTCGATGGCCACGGCCACGCTTTGCGCCGAGCCGATCGTGGTCTTCAATACCGTCAGATTTGGGCCCGCTGAGAGGCGGGCGCTGACGAATTGCTTGAGCGCGGAGAAATCATTCTTGGGCTGCATCGCCGTCTCCGGCAGCACGTAACGATCGCCCATTTTGGCCACGCCCAATTCACGCAGATCCCGGCTGACGCTGGATTGCGTTGCGATGTGGCCCAATTTGCGCAACAGGTCCACCAATTCGGTCTGACGGCCGACCGTCTGTTCACGAATGATCTTCGCGAGCAGGGTGCGGCGCGCCGGCGCGGCAGGGTGTTCTGGCTCAGATCTCAGCATTTCCGCCTCTGCATAAAATCGCATCTATGCTGCATAAAAATGCAGACGCTGTCAATAGCGGTCTCCTGCACGCCGCGCCGATTGCCCTTGGGTATAGACAAAGCCTATTGATCCCTTAGAGAGAATCAATTGGATTCACGAGGTTTCCCGGTATTAAATCCCCGGGGGGATTTCGAGGCCGTTCAGACATCAACCGGAAGGCGACCGACCATGACGTTGAGGGAATTGCGCTACCTGGTGGCGCTGGCGAATCGCGCGCATTTTGGCCGCGCCGCGGAGGAATGCCACGTCTCTCAGCCGACTTTGAGCACCCAGATCCGAAAGCTGGAACAGTTTCTGGGGGTCACGTTGATCGAACGCAACGCCAAGTCATTCGCGCTCACCGCGATCGGGCAGGACGTGGTCGAGAAAGCGCGCCGCATCGTCGCACAGGTTGACCAACTTTTGGCCGCGACCCGCACGGGACATGGACCATTGACCGGGCCGCTGAATTTGGGGGTCATTCCGACTCTGGCGCCGTATTTGCTGCCGAAGCTGCTGCCGCTGGTCAAGGGCCGGTATGCAGCTCTGCAACTGGTGGTGCACGAAGACCTCACCGGGCATCTATTGGAGCGGTTGCGCAACTATCAGATCGACGCGGCGTTGCTGGCGCTGCCGCTGGACGGCGATGAATTCGAGGAACTGCCGCTGTTCGACGAGCCGTTCTGGTTCGCGTGTCCGCCGCGGCATCCGCTGGCGCAATTGAAAGCCGTGACCGAGGCTGATTTGTGCGGCGAGCCGATGCTTCTGTTGGCCGACGGACACTGCCTGCGCGGTCAGGCACTGGCGGCGTGCGGACAGGCGGCATCGGAGGAGGAGGGGAACGATGATTTTCGCGCCGCCAGCCTGGAGACCATTTGCCAACTCGTTTCGGCGGGATTCGGCTGTACTTTGTTGCCGGCCTTGGCGGCGCGAGCACCGCAAGGGCCTGAACCCGCGTTCGTCATCCGGCCGTTGCACTCTCCGAATGCCAATCGGCGCATCGGCTTGGTGTGGCGCCGCGGGTATCCCAAATCGGAAGAACTGACGCTGCTCGGTGAGCTGGTCCGCGGCAATCCGCCCAGCGGCACCCATCCCGTTGCGCTACGACAGGCGTTGGCCGCGAGCCACTAGGGAAGCTTTCCTAGCGCTTGCGCCATCAGCGCTTGCCGTAATCCAGCGCGACCCCTTTGCGCTGCGCGAGAATGTACGCCTCGAGCGCCCGCATCTTGGGATCATCCGGCGCCAAGACCTTGCCGCGAACAGGATGCTCGATGCACCAGTTGATCATGTCGCGCAGCAGTGCGACGCGGCCCAGTTGTGGCTGGAATTTGGGGTAGGACTCCGGGTGCGTGTTGGCGGCTCGTGGGTGGCACATATCGCAAGACACGGCGATCTCGCTACCGAGTTTGTCGCCGCTGTGAAAAACGCTGGAGCCATAAACCGCGGTTTTATAGGTCTCGTTTTTCCACACTTGCACGTCCTGCGGCGTCACCGTCCCGTAAGTGGACGATTGTCCGGTGCCGATCAGTTTCGTATTGTCCGCAGGAACCGTAATTTGGTGCGCCTCGATCTCTTCCTGCATCCAGCTGTTGTTCGGATTCGATGCCTTCCACTGCGCCATCAGTGAATCGGAAATCTTCTGCCCCTCCGCGCGGGTCTTGGGCAGATCGTTTGACACCTGAACCGTTGTTTTGTTATCGCACAGTTTGACGGTTTTGCTTCCGGAAGCCGGCGCCGCCGCCGATGGCTGCGGAACCGCGCTCTGGTCAGCCTTCGCCGCCAGTGCCGAGGCCAGCAGGATCAGTGCCAGGAAAGCGGTGTTATTCATTTGCATTGCTCCGGTCGATTCCGATCAATAACTGGCCAGTGTTGGCGCGACGGGGGCGTCGCTTTTGCCGCCGCTGCTCAAGTAGCTTGCCTTGACCTGCATGGGATTGCGGTTCCACAGGTTATAAAGCTTGTCGACGAGGCCGTCGGCGTGCACCGTGACCGAACCGTCGCCGAGTCCGTCGTTCGAGTCGAATGGATTCGGACGGTTCATCTGCACGGTCAGCGGCGGCAACCCTTGCGGCGCATAGGGCCACGGCCACGCCGTCGACAACATGCCGTGGAACTGAATATTGCCGATGCGATTGGTCAAGACTTGATGGGTGTGACCGTGCAATACGGTGACACGATCAAAGCGCTGCAGCAGGGCCTGCACGTCCTCGGCGTCATCGGTCCAGAAGTTCCATGGACGATACAATTTGTAGAGCGGCGAGTGCGAGAACACGATCAACGGCGTCGATGTCGGCACTTTCTCCAGGTCCTTCCTCAGCCATTCGCGCTGGGGCGCTCCGACCTCGAAGGCGCTTTGAACCGCGTTATCGAGCCCGGCCACGGTATGCATGCGCTCCGCCGGACTCATGCCGCGCGCGGTCCAGAAATCTTTTTCCTGCACGCTCATCAGCACCACAAAGTGCACACCCTTGTGGTCGAAGCTGTAGTTTTGCGGGCCGAACAGTTCATTCCAGCGCTGTCCCATGTCGAAATACCAGTCATGCTCGCCCACCATCATATGCAGGGGCGCCTTGATGCTCTTCAGGATCTGCGCCCCCAGATCGAGCTCTTCTTTGCGTCCGAGTTGTGCCAGGTCGCCGCCGTAAAATACGAAGTCAGGCTGCGGATTGAGATTGTTTACATCATCCACCGCGCGCAACAACTGCCGCACGAAGCGCTCGTTGGTTTTCTTGACGTAAAGATGCGAGTCCGAAATGTAGGCAAATGTGAAACCCGGTAACGCGGCGCCCTCCGCGGCATAGGCCACATTGACGGGGAGGAAGCTATGAAAGTGATTCGTCGCGCCAACGGCCGCCGCCGCCGCCAGCGCACCCGTGGATACCTTCAGAAAACTGCGCCGATCGAGGTTGCGCAGACCGCGAAACAGCTCCTCGCGCTCCTCCACATGCCGGGTCTCCACACTCTTGGTATGCGGCATTTTTCCGCTTCGATTCATGGCGCCTCTCCAGTCTTCTGCAAACCCGTTGGACCTAAAACCCGGAGCTCGAATGGGACGACTTCGCGATGCGCCAGCGCATTGTCGCGGAACGGCCTGTTTTTCGCGGCCAAGGCCTGTTGTGCGCGAAAAGCCGCTTCGTTCTCGGCGACGAAGCGCGTATCGGTGAGCGCGAACATAAAGGCCACGACATCGTCGATCTCGTGCTCGCTCAAGTTCAACGGTTCAATGCCGCCGTCCAGGTAGGGATTGGTCTCGCCGCCCTTGTTGTAATGGTCCATCACGTCCCACAGGGTGCGCAGCGTGCCGTCATGCATGTACGGCGCGGTAATGCCCACGTTGCGCAGCTGTTCGGTTTTGAAGGCGCCGATGTCGCCGCGATTCTTGGTGACCAGGAAGCGCCCCAGCTCAGACATGTCGGTTTGAATCGCCAGCTTGTCCAAGGCCTCGGTGTTGTTGCTTTGATTCAGTGCGCGCAGCGCTTGCCCGGCGAGCGCCTCGAAGTTCTGTTTACGCGCCGATACGCCGATGTTGTGGAACAGATTGTCAGTGCCGATCGGATTGGAGGAATTGATCATGTGGCAGCTGACGCAGCGCGCTTTGCCGTTGAACAGCGCAAGGCCGCGCTGCGCGGCCGGCGACATCGCCTGGTTGTCGCCGGCGGCAAAACGGTCGAACGGCGCTTGCAGGAAAATCAGTGTGCGCTCGAAGCTCGCAATGGCGCGGCCGAGATCGTCATAGTTCGGCGCGCGGCCGTAGGCTTTTTGAAAGAGACCGGGGTAGGCCGGATCGGCGCTGAGGGCCGCCATTGCGGCGGCGGCGTCTGGGTGCCCCATCTCAATGGGATTCAGGATCGGCAGCTTGGCCTGTTCCTCCAACGACGGCGCCCGTCCATCCCAGAACTGGCTTTGCATCAATGCCGCGTTCATGGTGGTGGGCGCGCTGCGTTTGCCGAGATGGTCGCCGATTCCTTCCGACACGCTGCGATGATCGGTGAATCCGCGGCTTACGTCGTGGCAGGTTGCGCACGCCAGCGTGCCGTCTTTCGACAGGCGCGTGTCGAAGTACAACTTGCGGCCCAGTGCGATGCGGTCCGGCGTCGTTTCGTTGCCGGCGATCATGTAAATCGTCGCCCAAGCCACCGGGTCTATTCCCGGCGGCGGCGCAAAGCGCGTAACCAGCTTGTCGAGGCGCTGCTCTTGCGCCGGTATCGCCATTGCGCCATGCGGTGCCGTCGCGGGTTCGGCCGCAACGCTGAGACTGGCATTGGAGGCGAGGGCGAGACAGATGAGGGCGCTAATGCCCGGCGGATGTCCCCAAACTGATTGTTTCATCACTCCCTCCGGCGTTCTGTGCGCAAGTGAGAACAGTGCATGATCGATGGGGCAGTTCCCAATTGAATGTTTGAATGAGGGCGATAGAGCCTGGCTATGCAACCCGGCCTCGGGGGTCCGGGGGATGAATCAGCGGCGCGGTGCCGCGGCCCATCCTCCCTGGCGCGCTGCGACCTCACCGGCTCGATCCAAGGGTTCGCCGTCGATCGATTCCTCGACAGCCGTGCGGACCGCCGGCTCATCGGCGGAAGCCGCCTGACGAAAATTGGAGGAATTCGAGGTTGCGTTGGGTGATTGCGCCAACACCTTTATCTTCCAGCCATCACCTTCACGGCATGCGAGTCCGGAACTTGCAGGGGTGCCCGTGGACGAAAATGTCCGGCAATAGTCCCCCGTTTTGGCGCGAAAGCTCAAACCGGTGATCGCAACCCGTCCGGGCGAGCGGTCTTCCGACAGCTGATTGGATAAAGCCTCGGCGAGCCCCGCGCCGGCGACCAACTCACCGCTCGAGTTGGTTTTCACCCACGGACTGGAGTTATGCCAGCCTAGGTAACCCAGCGCGACACCCACCAGGACACTGGCAGCCATGGCAACCGGTTGCCAGCTTCGCCGGCGCCCGGGTGCCTCACCCGCCGCCGCCCGTCGAGCACGTGCCAGATCGACGACATTGCCCAAGGGCGGCGCCTTGTGTCCGCGCGCCGCGTCAATCAGGCGCTGCGGCACCGGTTCATCCAGCACCGCGGCGAATGCCCCCTGCACCGTTTCGCGCAGGGCCCGATGCTCCGCGATGCGCCGGCGAATCTCCGGATCATCCCGCATGGCCGCTTCGATGCTTGCGCGGGTTGCCGCGTCGACTTCGCCATCCGCATAGGCCATCAACGTTTCGTCAGACACGCTCATGAATGATCTCCTTGCGGCGGCCGCAGCATGGCGGCAAGCGCCTCACGTCCGCGTGCCAGCCGGCTGGTCAACGTTCCGATGGGCACGTCGAGAACGTCCGCCGCATCTTTGTAGGCGAGGCCTTCCACCAACACCAGACTCACCGCCAGACGCTGGTCGTGCGGCAATCGTGCCAAGGCTGCCTCCACCGACAAGCGGTCTATTTCCCGTTCCATCGAAGCCTCGCCGACATTTTCACCTGCTTCCTCCGGCATGAAGAGCTTGGCGCGCCGTCCGCGCGACCTCACCTCATCGATCCATGCGTTGCGCAGTATCTTGAACAACCAGCTGTCCAAGCGGGCATCGCTGTGCCATTGATCCAGGCGCAGCAGCGCCCGCTCCACCGCAATTTGCACCATGTCGTCGGCATCGTGCGGTGTGCGCACCAGATTGCGCGCAAAACGCCTTAAGCGAGGTAGCAAAGCCACGATCTGTTCCTGGATGGTTTCGGCGCTTTCGTTCGTACTCATGGGGTATACGTTCGAGAGTTGACGTTTAATCCAAGCATGCTAACAGTCCGCTGGCTGTTAATTGCGTGCCGCGGCCTGAGGATCAGTTTCATGCGTATTTGGATGTGCATCATTGTCGCGACGATCGCCGTCAATCCGGCTCAGGCACAGTTGCGCCTGCCGGGTGCCCCCTTGCCGGTGCTGCCCACTCAGAAATTGACTCAGACCATCGGTCAGACGGCCAATTCGCTCGAACAACTCAGCGATGTACGCCATTTGCAGATCGGAAATTTGATCCGCGCCAATCCGCGCACCATCACGGCGGATCCACACGGCAATCCGATCATACGCGATGAATTGTTGGCCTTCTCCCCGTCCGCGAAAGGCCTGGAAGCCGCGCAGGCGCTGGGTTTCCGGATTCTGCGGCAACAAACCATCGAAGATCTCGACATCCACCTGCTCGTCCTGCAGGCCCCTACCACTAAGGGATTGACCAAGGCGCTGCGCCAGTTGCGGGAGGCCGATCCGGCCGGGACCTACGACTTCAATCACATCTATCTGGGCGGCGGCGGGGTATCGAGCCGGGCGCCGGCTGATGCGCCGCAGCCGCCCGAAAATACCGGCGTCGCCGCAAGCAGCCCCGATCAGCCGGCCTCGCGGGTCGGCCTGATCGATGCCGGCGTCGACGTCGCCCATCCGGCATTTCACGATGCCGTCATTCACTCGTGGGGATGCGCCGACAAAATCGTGCCGAGCGCACACGGCACCGCAGTCGCGTCCCTGCTCGTAGGTCAAGGAACGGGCTTTCACGGGGTTTTGGCCGGGGCGGAGTTGTACGCGGCGAATGTGTATTGCGACGCACCGACCGGCGGTGCCGTCGATGCGCTGGCCGCCGCTTTCTCGTGGCTGGCGCAGCAGCGTGTCGCGGTGATCAACGTGAGTTTGGTGGGTCCGGACAACGCCGCACTGGCGCAGATCGTGCGCGCTTTGACGCTGCGCGGATATTTGCTGGTCGCCGCGGTTGGAAATGACGGGCCCGCGGCACCGCCGCTTTATCCGGCATCGTATCCCCGGGTGGTCGGTGTCACCGCGGTCGATGCCCATCGCCGCGTGCTCATCGAGGCGGCACGCGGCAGGCAAGTGATGTTTGCCGCTCCGGGCGCCGATATGGTGGCGGCGGACAACGGCGGCAAGTATTCGGCGGTTCGCGGGACCTCGTTTGCCGCCCCCATCGTGGCGGCGCTGTTGGCGGAAACTGTTTCAGCGCCCGATTTGAACACCAGCGACGCGGCGGTCGAGGCGCTTGCCCGACAAGCGATCGATCTTGGACCCCCGGGCCGCGATTTGACATATGGCTTTGGTCTGGTGGGCGCCGAAAGAATTTCCGCGTCCAAGGAAGGAACGCCGACGGACGGTCGTATCAAGCGGTGAAGGCCGCGCAATGTGCAGCGGTCACCAGGAGATCGACGATGAACACGAAACACATTATTGCAGCGGTCAGTGTCGCGACCGCCCTGGCGGTCATCACGCCCGCCTACGCCGGCGGTTTGGGCGGCGGTTTGGGCGGCGGGTTGGGTGGGGGCTTGGGCGGCGGCCTTGCCGGCGGAATGGGCGGAATGAACCGCATGGGCGGGCTGTCCGGTCAAGGCGCATTCCAGGGCCAGGGCGCGGTCGGTGGGTCACTCGACAAGCCGAAGTTGCATCCGGCAGCGAAAGCGGCAAAACAGGGAACCGCGGCCACCGATACGGTTGTCCAGTCGGCCGGCGGCGTCTCCAAAACGTCCAATGCCGGCGCGGCCAATGCCACCGGCGCCGTGGAGTCGACGGCGGCGATTTCTAGACCGGCAATGTCGACTGCTGCCAATACTGCTGCCAATACCGCGACCTCGAGCGTTGCGAACGCCGCGACCCCCGATGTTGCGAACAGCGCGACCTCCAACGTTGCGAGTAGCGCGACCTCCAATGTGGCGAACGCCGCGACCCCCGATGTTGCGAGTAGCGCGACCTCGAGTGTTGCCAACAGCGCAACTCAGGCGCCGCAGCCTAAGTCACAGGCGCCGCAGCCTAAGTCACAGGCGCCGCAGCCTAAGTCACAGGCGCCGCAGCCTAAGACTCAGGCGTCGCAGCCTAAGACGAGCCCCACGGCAACCTCCTCGCCGTCGGCAACCGCGGCGGCTCAACCGCCGGCCGCTTCAACCAGTCTCACCGGTGCGGGTGGCGCAAATGCGATGGCGGGCCGCAGCACGGCATCGGCAAACGGATCGGGTGCGGTCGATGCGCAGCACTCGAACGGCGCGACCTCGGTGAATGCCGCAGGCTCAACCTCGGCGAACGCGTCGCGTAATCCGTAATTGATTGTCTGCCCATCGGACAGGTCCCTCGCACAGGCGAGGGCCTGTCCCGAAGGGGTCACCCCCAGGGGAGTGCGAGGCGACCCGCCACGGCACCGGTAAAAAGCTGAAGTGTCTTCAGAGATCCGTTTTCAAAAACGCGCGCAGCCGGTTCAGTTCATGCTCGAGACCGGATCGAAACCCGGGATTGCGCGGCGCGTGGCCATCGGTGTAGCCGAACTCGGCATTCAATCGTTCCCCGGCTACTGTCAAATTGCCCCAACCGATGACTCGTTCATGCCACAGGAGCGGTAACGCGTAGTAGCCCAGCTTGCGATTGGCAGCCGGTGTGTAGGCCTCGAAGCGATACGCCCAATTCCAGAAGATCTCAAAGCGGCGCCGGTCCCAGACAACCGGGTCGAAGGGCGTGAGCAGGCGCACGCCGTCATCCGGACGCCAACGACGCGACTGAGGCTTTTCTCCCGCCGGCCAATACCAATCGATGCCCTCCACCCGAGCGTGGCCGAGACGCTGTTTGGCGCGCGCCAGGGCCGCCGAGCGCTGCCTGGCCCACTGTGGCGCGCCGTACTGCAGACGATTCACGAGAGAGCCGAGAGAGTTTGCCGGCAGGGGAGCGTACTTGCCGACAATCACATCCACCAGCGCGTCCATTTTCGCCGCCGCGGCGGTCTCTGCCGCCTCAGCCAATTCCGAAATCCCTGCCGGCACCGTCTCGCGGGCCGCATAAACGCGGGTCCCGCTGTCGCGCCGGGCAACGCGCAACAGCCCGCGGTAGTGCATCAGATCCAAAAGTTGAGTGCTGGCGTTCGACATTCCGCCGAACCAATTGGTCACCCGGCCGTGGGAGAAATGCGCGTCCACCTCTCGCGGATGCACCATGCCGCGTTCGCGAACGAAGGCAAGGACCGCCTCCGCCTGCTTGGCGCGAGTTGGCGTGAATTTGACCCGCACGGTGCGCGGGTGCATCAACGCGTGATGAATGCGAGGCAAGAACCCGTAGTTGACGAAAAAATCCTCTTCCAACCCCAGCTTCGGGTAGCGGCGTTCGAGATCGCCCGCACGATACTCATTGACGCGATGGCGCAGCGTCAGGTCCTGTGCCCGGGCGGGCGCGCGGATGGGATCGGCCTGAACGAATCCGAGTCTCTCGATGGCGCGCTTCAGCGTCGTGGGCTTGAACAGCGACCGCGCAATCGCATAACGGCGCAAATGGTTCAATGTGATGGGCATGCGGCGATGATAACCAATCGCCGCGGCGCCGCCGCAGACTGTCAGGTATCGTAGTGACGATGCTGGAAACCATCGAAGTAGAAACGGCGCCTCACCCCAATGCGGCGGTGATCTGGCTCCATGGCTTGGGCGCCGACGGGCATGATTTCGAACCGATCGTGCCGGAACTGGTGTCGCCAGGCTCGCGCGCCTGGCGCTTCGTTTTTCCAAACGCCCCGGTCCGTCCGGTCACCATCAACGGCGGCATGCGGATGCGCGCCTGGTTCGACATTGCGGGGCTGGATCGGCGGTCCGTGGAAGACGCCGCGGGCTTCACGGATAGCGACCGGAAGATTCGGGAACTGATCGGCAGGGAAGTCACTCGCGGCATCCCGGTCAAGCGCATCGTGCTCGCTGGGTTTTCCCAGGGAGGCGCGGTCTCGCTGTATACGGCGCCGCGGCTGGCTGAACAGCTGGCGGGCGTGATGGCGCTATCGTGCTATTTGCCGCGCCAGATCACGTTTAGCGCCGAACGCACACCCGCCAACGACGCCACCCCGATATTCATGGCCCATGGTCAAGCGGACGGCACGGTGCCCATGATGCTGGGCGTGAAATCCCGCGACTTTCTCATCACGCAGGGCTATAACGTCGAGTGGCACGAGTACCCCATGGCGCATGCCGTTTGCGCCGAGGAAGTCGCGGATATCCGTCAATTTTTAATGCGCGTTTTACCTTGAATGTCATGGCAACCGATCCTGCAACCATGAAACGACTCAAGGCCGCCGCCGCAATGGCCGCGGCCCGGGCGGCTGCCGCCAAGGACAAGGTCCGAGCAGCGAAGGCACAGCTGAAGCAGGCCCGGAAATTATTGAAAGCCGAGAAAAAAGCCGCGAAACAGGCGCGCAGAAAAGTTGACGCGGCCGCTGCCGCCGCGGCGCCTGTCCGGCCGAAGCCGCGCACCCCGAAGCCACGCACCCTGAAGCCGCGCACCCCGAAGCCACGCAGCGCGAAGCCACGCACCCCGAAAGCGCGCACGCCGAAAGCACGCGCCCCCAAATCGCCCGAGACCATGCATACGGCGGCGCAGGTCGCCAAAACGGTGATCGAGCGCTTGCATCGGCCGCCGCCGGCGCTGGTGCCGACCCCCGTCATTGCGGCGGATCCGCTCCCGCGGGCAAATGCCCCTCCGCCCGACGCTTAAGGCGGCGCGCTCGGCACGATTCCCGGGAACAGAACGGCGATCAGAACGCCCAAGAACAGGGTCAAGAGCAGTGCCAAGAGTTGACCCAATACCCAGACTCCAAACGCCTTGCGCGTGGCCAACCCCAAGATCTCGCTGAACCCCATCACCTGCAGCACGACGCTCCACAGCCAGAGCAGCATGTAGGACGCGAACTGCGCTCGAAGCACGAACGACACAAAGCCGTCGATCTCGACGCCGGGCCTCTCGACGACGGCGGCGTCGCCGACCAGAAGCGCCGTGAACATCCAGACGAGCAGCGATGCCGCCACCGGAATGCCACCGTAAGCCAGGACATGGAACACTTGATTGCGTGTAGTCTTGCCGCCGGCTCGCGCCCCCAGACGTCCGTAGATGGCGGCAAATAAATACATGCTGACCACGCCGCTCAGCGGACCGAAAATAAAGGAGCTGCCGAGAATCTCCGCGGTACCGGCGTTGGATCCCGCCAATTGGGTTCGATAGAGCATGATCCAGGTCGCGACGCCCTGGGTCGCGGCCAACACATAGTCGGCGGCGCCGATCGGGCGTGTCGCCAATTCCCGAAACACGCGCCTTGGTCTCAGCCAGACATCTTTTAACGGGCGAATGGGATCTGTGGTCGACACCAAAGCAGCCTACGCAATCCGTGAGAGCGACTCCAGTGTTCACTCACAGATGACAGCAGACTTTTTCAGGGCTACTCTCGCAGTGAGTTCGAACGATGTTCAGGAGAAGAGTGATCATGGCAAAAAAGAGCAAGTCGAAAAAGCGCAAGTCGAAGCGTCCGATGGCCAAGGCCAAGCGCAGTTCGGCTAAACGCGCATCCGCCAAGAAGAGCGCCGCGAAAAAGAAAACACGGCCGGTGAAGGCAAAGAAGAAGGTCGCGGCGAAGGCAAAGAAGGCCGTCAGGAGAGCGGCGCCCAAGAAGAAGGCAGCGCCGCCTGCGCCGAAGCCAGTCGCCAAGAAGGCCGCACCGAGGCCGAAGCCTGCGCCGATGACGCCGGCGCCAATGGCTGTGCCGCCCTCAATGCCGGCCGCGGAGCCTGAAATGCCTCCTTCGATGAATTCCGGCGTGGAATCATCGGCGATGTAATTCCGTCGGGTAGTAGTCTAGGCGCGTATCAGCCCTGCTAGAGGGCGCGCGCCGCTACTATCAGGGAATACTCGTTTGGCCAGCGTATTGGCATCGACGTGCATATGCTCGTCGAGCACGGCTTTAAATACGCTGCGCAAATCGAGCGTGGGTTTCAGGTCGCGATTGTCGAGCAGTGCCGCGCGGCGCAGGCCCGGCCAGTCGGCGATCACCTGCCCGCCGCGGACCGCGCCGCCCACGAGGAAGGCGCAACCCCCCGTCCCGTGATCGGTTCCGCGCGTGCCATTGATGGCGGCCGTCCGGCCAAACTCCGTGACGATGAGAACCGCGGTTTGCGGCCACAACGGCCCCAATTCATCGGCCAGCGATTTCAGCGCCTTGTCGAGGCCGGCCAAGCGTGTGCTGAGAATTCCTTTGGCGCCGCCTTGATTGGCATGGGTGTCCCAGCCGCCGGCTTCGATGACGGCGATCTCCGGACCGCCCTCGCTGCGCATGAGGTTGGCCGCCATGCGGGCCACCGCGGTTACCCGATCCGGATATCCCGCACGCCCCGCACCGTCCACCATTTTGTCGGTTTGCACCGCCTCGCTCAAACGCGCTGAAAACCAATCGTCCTTGGAATACAGGTCCGCCAGACGTGCCAAAAGATCCTCATCGACATCCGGCGTGGCCTGCGGGGATTTCGACATCACCGCCGCCTCGCCACGCAGAATCAAGGGCACATTCTGACTGATGGCAACGGCGCGATCCGCGGCTCGTCCGGCAACCGGCAGGGCGGCGAGGGCTCGATTGAGCCATCCGTCGGCGCTGCCGATGGGCTTTGCCAGGCCGTTCTCGAGCACATTTTGACCGTCGAAATGCGACCGGTCGCGGTAGGGTGAGGCCACCGCGCTGAATACGATCAACTCACCGGCGGCGAAGCGTTCGTGCAGGTACGACAGCGCAGGATGCAAGCCGAAGGTGTTGTTGAGCGCGAGCGCGCCATCGGCGTTGCCCGGTGCGGCGATCGCCAACTCACGATGCAGGCTCGCATAATCAGGGTCCCCATAGGGGGGCACAGCCGCCAAACCGTCGAGCGCGCCGCGCAAGATCACCACCACCAGCCGCGAAGAGCCTCCGGTATGGGCGAACAGAACCTGAGGGATGGCGGCGCTCGCGGCCAGCGCTCCCGCGCCTAGGAGAAAGCGGCGCCGAGCGGCATTCACTTGAAACAGCCGCGGCATGTTCATCTCCGTTGAAACTCGGGGCTCATCAACAACAGCGCCACCGCTTGGCCGGAGGTCGTGGCACGCCGCAGCGCAGTCAAGGTTTCCGGGCGTGCATAGGCGCCCAAGCTGGATGCAGCCAGATCCGCAGGCTCCACGCCGCTTTCATATTTCGCGCCCACCCGCGAGGCCCAGAGCACGCGATGCATGAGCGCGTCGGAACCATCCCAGCTCTTCGATGTGTCCGGCCAACCCGCGGGAGATCCGGGCGTAAATTGGCGCTGTCCGAGGAGATCGAAGGTGCGAACCACTTCTTCGGGTTGACCGGGGGAGACGTTCAGCGCTCGCAGCGTGGAAAAAACGAAATCTTCGGGCGTCTTGAATTTGCGCGCATCGGTCTCCCACGCTTCGGGCGATCCGATCAATGCCGCGTAGACCTGGGGCAAGTCCCCGCCGCTTTTCAAGAAGGCGCGCGCGACGCGGTCAACGGCAGCCGGCGGCGGATCATCCGCAATAAAATGCCGGACCAGCTTGGTGGCGATGAAACGCGCCGTTTCCGGCCTGCGCGCCAAATCGGCTAGCACCGCCTCACCCTGCCGCACCCCTTGCTCGGTGTAGGTTTTGCCGAGCACGACCTTGGGGCCCGGCTGGTGCAGGTTGTCGCGGAAATAAAAGCGGCCGGGCACACCCCCCGCCAGCCGGCCCCTGCCGCCGCCGATGGACCAGCCGGTGATGACCTGCGCGAAACTCGTGACGTCGGCCTGGCTGTAGCCGCCGTTCACTCCCAAGGTATGCAGCTCGAGAATTTCGCGCGCCAAGTTTTCATTGATGCCGAACTGACGTTTCGGCGCGTCGAGGCCGGGGCCAAGTCTTCGCGACGCCAAGTGCGCGGCCGCCGAATCCCTGCCCACGGAGTATTGATTGTCGAGAAACGCGATCATGGCGGGATGCTGCTCCACCGCCGTCAACAGATCGACGAAGCGGCCGCCGACATGCGGCCTGATGGCCTCATTCTCCAGCGTGCCGGCCAAGCCGAACACCACGCCTTTATCCGCGGACACCGCGAAGTGATTGGACCAAAAATGCACCAAGCGCTCCGCAAAGGGGCGAGCGGTGAGTGCGGCGCTCTGCGCGCGAGCCAGGACCTGGGCGCGGTAATGGGGCTGGTAAGCTTCGCGAACGGCGTTGACCACCTTCGCATCCGCCGCAGCAGCAGACGATTCCTGCTTCATTTTCTGGCGCTCGTCGCGCGCCGCCAGCAGTCCTGCGAAGATCTGATCGGAAGCAGCCAACGGTGTACTTACCGCCAGCGGCGCGGCGCCCTTGACCTGTGACATAAGCCAGGCGCGAGGTTCGCCCGCGGCGTCCGCCAATTCGCCGGGCCTGGCACCTAGTCCAAAGCGCAACACGGCGATTTCGGCTTGCATCATGCTCCTTCAACGCCACAGCGCCGGCGGCGTTGACCTCCGCGCAGTGATCATGACCGGTTGGTGTAGCGCTCGCCAGGTAGGGTAAGAAGCCTCGAGGGAACGATGGAGCAGTTCCCTCGAGGCTGCTTACCCTTCCTGACGGGTACTCGTACCGGTCAACATCACGATGTCGATGCTAGCGACGGGTGTTGTCGACAGCTGATTTTTCGGGCGACGAGTGCGAATGAGGCCGCTCGACCGCGGATTTGCCCCGGGGCTCGTCCTCCCGCACCGTGAAGTTGAGCGGTCCAGCGTGAAAGGACTCGGGGATGGGATGCTTCGAGGCAACTGATCTTCGTTGCCTCGAAGCATCCTATCCCCCAGTCCATGCGCACCACCGGTCAAATTCACATTCCCGAGGTACGACCCGGCGGGCGCCGGTTGCGCCGCAACACGCGGCTTTAACCTCCACCCCTTGCGGCCATCAGAAAATGCAGCGCAAAAATCAACGCGATCGCCGCGATGACGACATTGAGCACAACGCCGATTTGTGTCCAATATCCCGGAGGCACCACCGCCGGGTCCAAACTCCTGGCAACCCGGCGAAACTGACGCGCCGAAATCAATGCCACGACCGCGCCCAGTATCAGGAGCAATACGCCGGTTCCCAGAGAGAAACTTCGCTGGGCGGCCGATTCGGGTTGGTGCGCCACCAATTGCAGAAACAAGCCGAAGCGCTCCACGACGAAACCGAATCCCATGAGCGCAATGGCGCTGCGCTGCCAGGCCAGTAACGTTCGCTCTGCGGCGAAAAGCACTCGTGGATCTGCCGTGTTGGACATATTTTGGCTCCTTCGGCCAAGGCGCGAACTTAAGCCGGTCAGTCAAGTCTTACATGTTGATCAGGGCCCACCCGATTCCCGCAGACCGCGGAAGATCGCGATAATGAGCCTGCTCAGTTTCAGAATTTCGGGAAAGTACTATGTCATATGCACGGCCCCAAGTGGTTGCGGACGACGCCGCGGCGCCTGAGCCGGCGGCGGGGGTGCGCGATACGGAGGTGAATTCCCGCGGGCGCCGGGTGAGCGCAGGGGAGTTGCGCGAGATCGAGAACCTGCGCGCCATCAATGCCCACTTGCTGCGCGAATTGGCGGCACTGAAAGCGCGTGAGGTCGAAACTCAGAAGCTCGCGGACCGCGATGGGCTGACCGGTCTCTATAACCGGCGACGGATGCTCGAGTTGCTCGAAGCGGCGATCGGCGATGCCGTACAGCAGGAGCTGCACGTGGGGTTGCTGTTCATCGACCTGAACGGCTTCAAGGCCATCAACGATAAATACGGACATGCCGCCGGCGATAAAATTCTCACCACGGTGGCGACGCGCATATCGTCGCGCGTGCGCACCGGCGACATCTGCTGCCGTTATGGCGGCGATGAATTCGTGGTGGTTTTGCCCGGTGTCCCCGATCCTTTTCCGGTGAGCCGGGTTGCCGACGCGATTCGCGAGCGGGTATCGCTGCCGTATTGGATCGGCAACGAGCAGCAGCAATTGACCGCCTCGATCGGCGAATCCATGTATCCCTATCATGGCGAGAATGCCGCGAAGCTCTTGCACCGTGCCGACGAAGCCATGTATCGATTGAAGGCGCGGATCGTTCGCCCCACATCGGGCGCGCCGCCCGCATCTCAGCCCCGGCTGACCCGCCGCCGCAATGACAAATCCAAGCCGCGCACGGGTGGCACTCCCTAGACGACGGCGGTATGCTCGCTGCCCATAAAGCCGGTCAACGGCGTGGGACGAAAGACGTTAGAGTCTTTATCGTTCTTAAATCAAAATGGTAGCGGTCATGAACAAGCACAAGTGGGTAAACGCAGCATTGGCCTTCAGCCTCGCCGTCAGCGTGCTGCCCGGGTGTGTGGTCGTCCCTGATCAGGGTCACTACTATGCAGGCGGTGTCGTGTTGGTGGCGCCGCCGCCGCCGCGAGTCGAGGTCATCGGCGTTGCGCCGTCACCGGGTTTTGTGTGGGTCGGCGGCTATTGGAGCTGGGTCGGCGGCCGTCATGAGTGGATCGGCGGCCATTGGGTGGCCGGGCGGCCCGGGCATCATTGGGTCGCGCATTCATGGGTACGGCAGGGCGATGGTTGGCGCATGAGGCCGGGCCACTGGGAGCGTGGTTAGGGTCTCGCCGCCAAGGCTACGAACGAGCGGCGGGCCAGGACGAGGCCTTGTGGAACTCTCTGAGTTTTTTGCCGCCGCCGCCGTCGAACCAATGCTCGATCAGACGGAAGGAAATCGACACGTTCGGCGGTACGATCGGCCGGCCCGACGCCAGGTCTTCGCGCGTAAACCACTGCGCGTCTTCCAATTCATCATCGCGCCGTTGGATCAACGTTGTCCGCGCGTGCGCCGTGAATCCCAGCATCAGCGATGAGGGAAAGGGCCAGGGCTGCGAAGAATGATATTGGATGCGATCCACGTCGATGCCGGTCTCTTCGAAAACTTCGCGCGCCACGGCATCCTCGAGCGCTTCCCCGGGTTCGACAAAACCGGCAATGGTGGAATAGCGTCCGACGGGCCATGCAGCTTGCCGTCCCAGCAGGGCGCGCTCGCCGTCGCTCACCAAAACGATGATGGCCGGATCGATGCGTGGAAATTGCTCATGGCGGCATGCCGGGTTCGTGCATACCAGAACGTGCCCGCCTTTGGCAGCCAGCGTGGGCGCGCCGCACGTGCCGCAAAAGCGGTGCCGGGTTCTCCACGAAACCATGCCGCGCGCGTATCCCAAGAGGCCCGCATCCTCGGCCGGCAAAATCGAGGCCAGCATGCGCAAGTCCTCGAAGCGTGTACCGGCTTGAAGCTGCGGCGGCTCCAGCGCCTCGAGTTCGTAGGCAAACACCTCCGAATCGCGGAATCGCCCCAGAAGAATCAGCTCGTTGCCGTTGCGCCGCTCTTCAGGCACCGCCGATAGCTCGAGCAGTGCCGCGCGCGGCGCCTCACCCTCGACGATGAGATTGCGCGAATTCCAAACCGGCAGGACGCGGCTGCGTTCATCAGCCAGAGCGTTTGCGAACCACGCCGGATCCTTGCGCAAATGAGCGGCGCGGTCCATATACGGACCGGCCAGAATATTCCTTGGCTGCATGCTTCGGATTCTAGCAGGGGGCAGCTCTCGCGGCGCAGCCAATGGTGCCGTCGCAATTGCCGCAATCAAGCCTGTGCTTGGCCAGCAGGTCGCGCACGCGTACGCCGCCGCAGATGGCGCAGCGTGCGATACCGACCTCATCGTGGCGCGCCAGAGCGAGCAACAGAAACCATGCGTGCTCGAACGAAATGCCGGCCGGCGCATGCATCTCCAGATACGCCTCGTACGCGCGGCACAGCAGCGCGCCCGACTCGAGCGAGCCCACGCGATAGCGCGGCTCGACACCGCGATCGTTGCCGTGAACCAGTCCGTACATGACGAACAGGCTGGCGAGCTGCGCTGCTTGAAAATTAAGCTCGGGGTTGCGGAAGAAAAATGCCGCCTGGCGCGGCGACTTGCCGCGATGGCGCACCGCGCGCGGCGCATTTTCCAAAACGTAACTGCGGTACAACTTGCGTATTCGATCGTCGCTCAAGCCGGTCCACTGACGAATGGTAAAGGTGCGGGCTTCGTGGCGGATCAGCCGCAGGGCAAGATCGAATTTCTGCCGGTCTCTCGTATAGCGATCGTCGGATACTCTCATGGTCGGCTCCGTGCAATTCACGCGTTTTTGGGTCAAAAAGAATTTGACAGAAATTAATCACAAAGTTAGCTTGGATGCCAAGAGGTTTTGACCTGATTTTGCCGCTGCCTTTGTGGCGAAATGCGGAACGGAGGCGATCATGCAGCACGCATTCATCGGCGATTGGGCGCAGCAACCTCACTTATCTTCCGAACACCGCAGCTCGATGCATGGCCTGAACCGCCGCTTTCTCGATTTGGCGGGCGAGGGAGTCGTCGCACCCGCATTGGGCGCGCATGTCGCGCCGCTGTCGTCCGCGCAGCGGACCGCGGCGGCGGATTGTCCCTATGCATTGTTCGACCTGCGCTTTCAGGACGACGCTCATTGGAGAGGCCGCCTGCAAAGCACCGGTGCCTGCAGGATCGCCGACGCGCCCAACGTCGATGCGGGCACGGTCGATTTCGTACGGCTGGCGCTCTTCTATACCTGGCACCTTGCATCGAGCGCGGGCCTCGCCGCCCATCTGCAGCTGGGCATGCACGCCAACACGGCGGAGGCTTTTCGCCGCGTCTCGGTCGATGCCCTGCCGGCGCTGGCCGCGAGTGAAGCGCCAAACCTTACCCCCCGATGGAGCACGTGCCATGCCTACTGGAGCGCCCTGATCAAGGCCGCGGCGCGGCCCGACCCTGCCGCGCTGCGCCGCGTCCAGCTGTCCGGGCTGCAGCTTGCCGCCGCGGTTGAATTGCCAAGCGAGCCTCGCGAGGTTTAGTCTACGCGGCTCCTATGCATGCCCTAGTCCTCCGACAACTCACCAAGGTCTACAAAAACGGCATCAAAGCGCTCAAAGCGATCGACCTCGAGGTCGATGAGGGCGATTTTTTTGCACTCTTGGGACCCAACGGTGCGGGCAAGACCACCGCCATCGGCATCACCACGTCGCTGGTCAACAAAACCAGCGGTGTGGTCGAGGTGTTCGGCCATGACATCGACAAGGAGTTGGAAGTAGCCAAATCCTGCATCGGTTTGGTGCCGCAGGAAATCAATTTCAACATGTTCGAGACCCCGTTCACCATCGTGGTGAATCAAGCCGGGTTCTACGGCATACCTCGGCCGCTCGCCAAGCAGCGCGCGGAGAAATATCTCAAGCAGCTGCAGCTCTGGGACCGGCGCAATTCGATTGCGCGCGCACTGTCCGGCGGCATGAAGCGCCGGCTCATGATTGCGCGCGCCCTGATGCACGAGCCGCGCCTGTTGATCCTGGATGAGCCCACCGCGGGCGTCGATATCGAAATCCGCCGCTCGATGTGGGAATTCTTGCGCAACATCAACGAGCAGGGCACGACCATCATTCTGACCACCCATTATCTCGAAGAAGCCGAGAATCTGTGCCGCAACATCGCCATCATCGAGGGCGGCAACATCATCGAGCGCGACAGCATGGCGAATGTGCTGCGCAAGCTGCAGACTGAGGTGTTCGTGTTCAACTTGCGCGATTCGCGCAGCGCGGCGCCACGGCTCAACGGCTTCACGGCCGTGCTGTCGGACGATCACACCTTGGAAATCGAGATGTCGAAAACGCAAAGCTTGAACGACATCTTTGCGCAGCTCTCGGCGCAGGGAATCGCCGTCAACAGCATGCGCAACAAGGTCAATCGGCTCGAGGAATTGTTCATCCGCCTGGTCGACGGCAGCGTCAAGACCGCCGCCGCAAAGGCCTCCTGATGTCCGAATCGCGCGCGGCAACCGATTGGATCGGTTTCAAGACCATCATTATCCGCGAGTTCAGCCGCATCGTGCGCATCTGGGGGCAGACCATCGTGCCGCCCGCGGTGACCGCCACGCTGTACTTCGTCATTTTCGGCAGCTTGATCGGCAGGCGCGTCGGCCAGGTCGGCGGTTACGACTACATGCAGTTCATGGCCCCCGGCATCATCATGATGAACGTGATCCAGACTTCCTACGGCAACGTGGTGTCATCCTTCTTCGGCGCGAAATTCGGCAAGCACATCGAGGAGCTGTTGGTGTCGCCTCTGCCGAACTGGCTCATCGTCGCCGGCTACACCATGGGCGGTGTGCTGCGCGGCGTTCTGGTCGGATCCGTGGTGACCATCATTTCGCTGTTCTTTACGCATCTGTCCGTTACGCATGTGCCGGCGATCATCACCGCGGCGTTCCTGACCAGTTTCATCTTCTCGCTGGGCGGATTCATCAATGCCCTGTTCGCCAAGAATTTCGACCAAATCTCCTGGTTCCCGACCTTCGTGCTGACACCGCTCACTTATTTGGGCGGCGTATTTTATTCGGTCACCATGCTGCCCGGCTGGGCGCATGTTGCCTCGAATGCCAATCCGATCCTGTACATGGTGAGCGCGTTTCGATTTGGGTTTCTCGGCACTTCGGATGTCGATTTGCGTTTGGCCTATGCCATCATGATGTCCGCTGCCGCCGTGATGTTTGCACTGGCTGTAGCCCTGTTGAACCGCGGCACCGGCATCCGCGAATAGAGGAGAGTCAATTGTCATTTGCGTTTTCGCGCGGCTTTTGCGCACTCATCGCCGCAGCAGCGGCCTCGAGTGTTGCCGGCATCGTCAGCGCCGAGGCCCCCGCGGGCGCCGGTGATCTAGAGGGCTTTTCAAGCGGCGCGGCGGCCGCCGAAATACGCTTGGAACAGCGTTTCGACGCCGAGCTGTCGGCGGCGGATCTGCGCGCCTGGATGCAACAGATGTCCTCCGCGCCGAACCACGTGGGCTCGGCGCACGACAAGGCCAATGCGGAGTTCCAACTCGCGAAGTTTCGCGAGTGGGGCTGGGATGCGGCGATCGAAACATTCTCAGTGCTGTACCCGACGCCGCGAGAGGTGTCGGTGGAACTCATCGCACCCACGCATTTCAAGGCGCTGTTGAGCGAACCGCCCATCGAGGGTGACGGTACCTCGACGCAGACCAAGGATGAGCTGCCGCCTTATAATGTGTACGGCGCCGACGGCGATGTGACCGCGGAACTGGTGTACGTGAATCAGGGCATGCCGGACGACTACATGGAACTGGAGCGCGCGGGAATCAGCGTCAAGGGCAAAATAGCGCTGACGCGATACGGCGGCGGCTGGCGCGGCCTCAAGCCCAAGCTGGCCTACGAACATGGCGCGGTGGGCTGTCTCATATACTCCGACCCACGCGATGATGGTTATGGTGCAGGCGATACCTATCCGAAAGGCGGCTTTCGCCCGCGCGATGCCGTACAGCGCGGCTCGGTGCAGGACCTGACCCTGTACAGCGGCGATCCGTTGACCCCCGGCGTCGGGGCGGTACCCGGCGCCAAGCGCCTCGCGCTCAAAGACGCCAAGACTTTGTTGAAAATTCCGGTGCTGCCCATTTCCTACGCGGACGCGGAGCCCTTGCTCGCAGCGCTGGGCGGCCGCGTCGCGCCGGCCGCGTGGCGCGGCGGATTGCCGCTGACTTACCACATCGGCCCGGGCCCGGCCCAGGTGCACATGAAGGTACTGTCGGATTGGAATCAGAAGCCGATTTACGATGTGGTCGCGAAGATCAAGGGCAGCGATGAGCCCGACCGTTGGATCGTTCGCGGCAACCATCATGATGGATGGGTGTTCGGCGCCATGGATCCACTGGCCGGTCAAGTGGCGCTCATGGCCGAAGCCAAATCGATCGGCAAATTGGTGAAGGAAGGCTGGCGTCCGCGCCGCACCTTGGTTTACTCGAGCTGGGACGGCGAAGAGCCGGGGCTGCTGGGCTCCACCGAATGGGCCGAACAACATGCCGCGGAACTCAAGGTCAAGGCCGTGATGTATGTCAATTCCGACACGAATGGACGCGGGTTTTTGCAGGCGGAAGGCAGCCATGCCGTGCAGCATTTCTTGAGCGAAGTGGCGCGCGATGTGAAGGATCCGGAAACCGGCGCCAGCGTGCTCGCGCGCGCGCTGGCGCGCAGGCGCGTTTCGGCTTACGACTCCGGGGCCCTGGGCGATTCCGCGACGCGAGCCGGTGCGAACGGCGACTTGGCGCTCGGCGCATTGGGGTCGGGTTCGGACTACACGCCTTTCCTGCAACATTTGGGCATCAACTCCGTCAATCTTGGGTTCGAAGGCGAATCGCAGTACGGCGTCTATCACTCGGCCTATGATTCTTTCGATCACTATCGCCGTTTTGTCGACCCGAGCTTCGAGTATGGTGTGGCGCTGGCCAAGGTGGCGGGCCGGATCATGCTGCGAGCCGCGCAGGCGGAATTGATCCCGGTGCGCGAAAGCGATTTTGCGGCCTCGATCGCGGGATATGGCGACGAGTTGCACAAGCTTGCCGACGGCATGCGCAGCAAGACCCGGGAGCTGGCCAGGCTGCAGGATGACGAGTCCTACACGCTGACGACGAATCCCGACCACCCGCGCACGCCGCCGACGCGCGACGCCGACGTACCGTACCTTAATTTCGCCGAACTCGACAATGCCGTGGCCAGGCTGGAACAAAGCGCCAAAGCATTCGACCAGGAATATGCGCGCCTCGATGCGGCCAATGACGCGCCCGACAGGGCCCGCAGAGAGCGCGTGAATTCGAGCCTGGTGACTCTGGAGCAAAATCTGACGGATCCACAGGGTTTACCCGGTCGCGAGTGGTACCAGCACATGATATATGCGCCGGGGCTGCATACCGGGTACGGCGTCAAAACATTGCCGGGAATTCGCGAGGCCATCGAAGAGCGGCGTTGGGATGAGGCCAACCAATATATAGGGGTGGTCTCCCGCGCTCTCAACAACTACAGTGCCCGGATGGACCGCGCCATCGCGGCACCGTAGACTGCGGTAGCTAATTTTAAGGAGTGGGTAATGACCGAAGAAAAGCAGCAAAAATTCACGGCCAAGGTGCGCCGCGGTTTGGTGTGGGTACATTCCGTTGCGGCCGCGGAACTCGCCAAGAAGAAGGCGGAGGCCACGGGCGTGAGAATCGAAGGATTCACCGCCAGCGAACTCGCCGATGTTGAATCCGCGTTGACCTGGATTTCCCAGAATAAGGAATCGCAGAGCGCAGATCCCGCGTAAATTTGCGCGGGTCGGCCTCAAGCCCGTACAGGCGCTAGGCTAGGCCAAAGGCGAGGTTTGCTCGTTGCGGATTTGCGACGGGCATGACGGCGATGGGGCGGCGACCAGCGCTTTAAAGGACTGCGCTACACTAATCCCATGGCCCGAAAAAGCGCATTGGTCGTCGACGACTCCAAGTCAGCTCGCGTCATTTTGAGCCGCATGCTCGAGAAGTACGACATCGAGGTCGACATGGCCGAGTCGGCCGAGCAGGCCATTGAGTACTTGAAAAGCAATCGTCCCGACGCGATTTTCATGGACCATCTCATGCCGGGGATGGATGGCCTGCAGGCGGTGAAGGCGATCAAGGGAAATCCCCAGACCGCCATGATCCCGATCATGATGTACACCTCGCAGGAGGGCGAACTGTACGTCGGCCAGGCGCGCGCCCTCGGCGCGATGGGCGTGTTGCCGAAGCAAGTTCGGCCCGTCGATGTGTCGAAAGTATTGTACGAGCTGCATTTGTTGCCGGATCGCCGCGACATGACGGAGCCTGCGCTGCAGCCGGTGGAACTGGAATCCGGCATCGCCGTCGAGAGGCCGCCGCCGCGAATCGCCGCGGCAGGCGGCGCAGTTGATTGGGGACGCCGGCTTGAATCGGCGGTAAAGGACCAGGCGGTGGACATTCGCCGCTTCATCGTGGCCAGCCTCGATAGCTTCTCGACGCGCATCGTCAGCGATGTTCTCAATGCCATGCCGGTGCAGGGCCCTGACCCCATTGCGCCGCCGCCGGCGCCGCCGAAACCCGCATGGCCCTGGGCGAGCGCGGTGCTGGTGATGTTCGCCCTGGCCGCCGCGTTCGCGGCGAGCTGGTTTTCGTCGCGCAATGAAGTCGCGCGCGCGCACGCGGAAATCGCGGGATTGCAATCGGCCAACGCCGAATTGCAACGCGCGCGAGTGGATCTGAATGCCGCGGTGAAAGATCTCACCGCCGCGCTGGCGACGGCAAACACCAGCATGCCGTCAGCCGCCTTGGCCGGTTCCCTGGGTTCCGCCATGCCGCCGCGGATCGAACCCGTGCCCTATGGCGAAATCGCTTTTGATCGCGGCCGTCTCGAGGTGCTGCGGGAGCTGCTGACGAAACTCGAGGCTCAGTCGTTTCGCGGCGTGGTGAAGATTTCGAGTTCGGCGGGATTATTTTGCTTAAGCGGCAATGCCACCGACGGCTATGTGCCCGCGGCGCCGACATTGCCCATCAATCGATGCGACATGATCGGCAATCCCCTCGATGAAGCGCTGTCGGGTCAACAGCGTCAGTCACTGGCATTTGCGAATCTCGTTGCCGGGGTACGCCAACGTACCTCAGGCGCGATCACCGTTGCGTTGGAAAGCACCGGCACGACGCACGCCGGCACACCCTATCCGACCCGCACCGAAAGCCTCACCGCCGGTGAGTGGAATCGTGTTGCAGCGGCGAACAACCGGGTCGAGTTCTCGGCGGAATCCAGCACTCCGTAGTACTTCGGGCACCGTGAATTTGACCGGTTGGGTAGCGCTCGCCCGGAAGGGTAAGAAGCCTCGAGGTAACGAAGAAGCAGTTACCTCGAGGCTTCTTGCCCTTCCCGACGAATGCTCGCACCGGTCAACATCACGATGTCGATGCTGCTGGTGGGTGTTGGACGACACGCGTTTTTCCGGCCGACGAGTGCGAATGAGGCCACACGACGTCGGATGGCCCTTCGGGGCTCGTCCTCCCGCACCGTGATGTTGAGCGGTCCGGCGAGAAAGGACCCGGGGATGGGATGCTTCGAGGCAACTGCTCTTCGTTGCCTCGAAGCATCCCATCCCCCAGTCCATCCGCACCACCGCTCAAATTCACCGTGCCGAAGTACCACTTAGAACGCGACTCGGACGAAAATCTCCGGACCGCTCGAATTGAAGTTGAAAAATCCCCCCTGCTTGGGCTGCGCGGAGGTCAGGCGCGCGCGCAAGGAGGAGTAGCCGACCGCGAAGGATATGTTGGGACGCAGGCGGTACAGGCCATCCACTTCGTAAATGCCCAGAGAACCATCGAGGTCATCGACGCGTACTCTGAAGTACTGGGCGCGGGCGTCGAAATAAAATCGCTTGCTCACCACATAGGTCGCGTCGAGTCCCAGCGTCGGAACAGGACCGGCTTGATCCTCGTTCTGATCCACATGCCGCGTCTGCGTCTGCACGCGCGCGCGCGCGGAGATGTCGGTGTCGTGGATGCCGATCGTGGCGGCGACTTCGAATCGATCGCTGTGCAGAAATGAATATTCGTAGGTAATGCCGAAGGTGCGTATCGACAGGCCGGAGTTCAGCGGGTCGCCGGGTTGCAGGACCACATCGCGAAATACGATGGGTTGGGTCAACGTGAGCTGCCCGGTGCGATCCAGCGAAAAATAATCGAACCGCAGGCGATGCCGCTCGCCGACGCGCACCATGGCTTCGATCTTCGCTTCGTAGTCGGACTTATCCAATCCAAATTGGTCTTCCGCGTTGATCGGCGTGCCGGGAACTCCCGCGGAGCTGTCGATCCGAATGTCGGTTTTGTTCGAGAGGCGCACCGCCCCCAGCGACAGACGCACACGCTCTTCGGTCGGGCTCAAGTAGTCCTCGGCGTGCGTCAGCGTTGCAAACAACGCCAGCACGATCAGCCCCGCGGCATTCCTCTTCATGTCGGTCTCCTCAAAATCAACAGATCCGTCTCGGCTTTGCGTGCGGCAGCCGGTAGGGAGGGGCTGATGCGCTGCATCACATGGGCTGCGGCCGCCCGCCACCCGGTCAGTTTGCCGCCATAAATGCTCAAGACGCGTGGGCGCGCGTCTCGATCCGTGGTGAATATGGTCTCACGCGAGCGGTCGAAGGCCGCCTGCGTGGCCGCGGGCAGCACACGCAGTCCGGCGAAACGCGCCGAGATGTCGCTGCGTGTCAGTGCCCTCAACGCCGGGAAATAATGGCGCACCACCGCCAGCAGATATTCCTCTTCTTCCGGCAGCGGATGCACCTGGTCGGGATCGCCGTGATACGGCGTCTCGGTGGTGCCGATCAAGGTGGCGCCGCCCCACGGCATGACGAATACCGCGCGTCCATCGGTCGGGCTTTCGACGTAGTAAATGCCGGCCGTCACGGGATGGGGAATCACGATGTGCGTGCCCTGTACCAAATCCACGTCGGGAACCGCGATGGCCGGTTCGACGGCGCGCGCGACCTGGGTCGCCCACGGCCCGGCGGCATTGACCAGCACCCGAGCCCTGACCTCGACGCTCGAGCCGGACGCGGTGTAGCTCACCCTCACGCCATCTTCGCCTAAATTCGCGCGCGCGAAATTCGCCGGCATCGCTATCTCGGCGCCCAACCCCAGCGCCGATTTCACCACCGCTCGCGTCAGCAGGGCATCGTTGGTTTGCGCATCGTGGTAGCGAATCACGGCATCGAGATCCAAGGTCTTCAAGCCGTCGAGCGAGGGCCACTGCGCCTTGGGCACGCTGCCGAAGCGAGTGGCGGCATCGAACCCGCCGAGCAGCGCGTACATCCACAGTCCGATCTTCAGCTGCCATGGCCGGCGGCGTGTGTCGCGGTACACCGGAATGAAAAAAGGCTTCAGTTCGACCAGCTCGGAGGCGATGCGCAGATGAATGGCACGCTCGCGCAGGCTTTCGCGAACCAGGGCGAATTGCCCCGATTCCAGGTAGCGCAGTCCGCCGTGAATCAGTTTGCTGGAGCGGCTCGATGTGCCGCTGGCCAGGGCCTGGCGTTCGATGAGCAGGGCCTTATGGCCCGCCGCTGCCGCCGCTTGAAGGACGCCGGCGCCATGAATACCGCCGCCGATGATGACCACATCGTATTCTTTCATTGACTTCGAGGTTCGAGAGTTCGCGCTAGGATGCGTGATTACGCTTCAACACACCAACTTTGCGTGTCTGTCGCCATTCGCGAACAGCGCGCGGACTCTTTAGCCGGCGCCGGCTTTGGCGTCGCGCTTTTCCTCGAATCGCATCACCGGGACATCCGACGTGACTTCGATTTCCCCATCGACAATCGCGCCCTTCGCGATCGCGACGGTGCGCGCGCTGACCTTGCCGCGGATGACGGCCGTGTAGCCGATCTCCAGTTTATCCTGGACGATCAAACCGCCCAGGATGGTGCCGGCGACGATCGCCTGCTGTGCCCGAACCTGGCCGTGCCAACTGCCGGAGGCGGACAAATTCAGCGCCCCGTCCAATTCACCATCACCATGGACTTCGCCGGAAACCACGAATTGACCCGTGCCGCGGATGTCGCCGACGAATACCGAATTGACGCCGATGAAGGTGGGCGTGGCCGAACCGCTGTCCAGAAATCGGCGTTTTTGTTCGCTCATGACCCTTATTATCCTATCGGAGGCACCTCGTGATGTGACGAGCTTGGCGTCGCCGACGTAGAATGGCCCATCTTTCCAAAACCCGTCCAGAGTGTGAACATGGTCATCCACAAAGTGTTTTTGGTGCTGTCTTTGACCGCCGTGCTGGCCGCGGCCGGGTGCAGCCGCCAGCAGAGTGATTGGGAAAAAACCCGGACTGCGAACACCACCGATGCCTACGAGCTTTTCTTGAAAAAGTATCCGAGCGGCGAGTTCACGGCCCAGGCACGGGCGCGCGTCAAGGAACTGTACGAGGAACGCGATTGGCAAAAGGCGCGTGATACGGACACGCTCGAGGCCTATCAGGCATTCCTGAAGCAATACCCGGAAGGCAAGTGGACGGAAGAAGCGCGCATCCGCGTCGAGAACTTCACGCTGGCATCCGTGCCCTCCAACACGGCTGCGGCCGGCGCGGACACAACGGCGCCATCGCGGGCAACCCCTCCGTCCGCCATGGCCATGAAACCGGCCGCGCCGAAACCCGCCGCCGCGCCGAAACCTGCCGCCGCGCCGAAAACGCCGGCCGCATCGAGCGCGCACATTGCGCCGTCAAAATCGCAGGGTTCCTATGGCATTCAGCTCGGCGCTTTCAAGTCCGGTGCCGACGTGGCCAATCAACGTTGGGCAAAGCTGGAAAAAGAATATCCCAAACTGCTCTCCGGGCTGTCGCCGAAAATCTCGCCGAAGAAAGGCGCCTCGGGCACCCTGTACCGCCTGCAGGTCGCTTCTTTGAGCGAATCGCGCGCGAGTTCGATTTGCAAGACGCTCAAAGCCCATTCACAAGCCTGCGTGCTGCTGCATCCCTGAAAAAAAGCGGGGAGTGGCGGCGCGCGTCAGCAGCCGACAATTCGCGTCACATCGCCCTTGGCGCCATCGACATAACCGGCTGATTTTCCAAGAAACTTTGATTGGCATGCGACTTGCTTCATGCCATGGCATGGAATCGAAACTCATCGCGTTATTGGCTGCCGAGGGTAGCCGCGAGGCCACACTGCTGGTTCGCCGCGGCGATGGCCAGTTTGCCCTCGCCAGAATCGACGCTCGCGTGGCCTCCGCCGCGCGGCTTGCCGCTCGATACGCATCCGCGCTTACCGTCCGCTCATCCTTGGGGGCGTTCGCCGCGAAGCGATGATTTTCCAATGTTTTTGGGTAGACCCCGAGGCGCCGCGGTTAAAGCTTCCCCCTCCCGCTCGCGGCGCCTTTTTTTTTGCCGGCACGTTTCAAGCCGGCACGCCCAGTTCAGACAGCAGGAATGCGTATTCCATCGCGATCTCCTTATAACGCTGGAAGCGCCCAGACTTTCCGCCATGACCCGCCTCCATCTCCACGTGCAGCAGTAAGCGATTTGTATCCGACTTCAGCGCGCGAAGTTTCGCCACCCACTTGGCCGGCTCGTAGTATTGAACCTGGCTGTCCCAGAGGCCGGTGGTGATGAGCATCGCTGGATAAGCTTTGCCGCTCACATTGTCGTACGGCGAGTACGACAACATGTAATCGTAGTGTTGCCGGTCTTTGGGATCTCCCCATTCGTCGTATTCGTTGGTGGTCAACGGAACGCTCTCATCAAGCATGGTGGTCACGACATCCACGAACGGCACCTGCGCCACGATGCCGCGGTATTCACCCGCGCTCATGTTGGCAATCGCCCCCATCAGCAGCCCGCCGGCGCTGCCGCCCATCGCAAAGACCTTGTCCTTGGCGGAGTAGCCGCGTTCAACCAGGGCGCGCGTCACGTCCAAAAAATCGTTGAAGGTATTTTTCTTATGCAGTTCCCGTCCGGCGTCATACCACGCGCGGCCCATCTCTTGGCCGCCGCGCACATGCGCGATGGCATACACGAAGCCGCGATCAAGAAGACTCAGCCTGGCCGATGAAAAACTGGGATCCATGGATAGGCCATAGGCCCCATAGCCGTATTGCAGCAGCGGCGCCGAACTGTCGCGCGCGAATCCCCTGCGGTACACCAGCGATACCGGGATTTCAGCGCCGTCGCGCGCGGGCGCCATGAAAAATTCGGTGGCGTAGTCTTTCGGATCGAAGCTGCCCACCACCGGGTCGCGCTTGAGCAGCACCTGCTCGCGTGTGCGGACGTTGTAATCATAGAGCGTCGTCGGTGTGGTCAGCGACGAATAGGCGTAACGGACGATCTGCGTCTTCAATTCCGGATTTACGGATATCGACGTGTGGTAGGCAGCCTCGTCGCTGGCGATGAAAAATTCCGCTGCGCCGGCCAGAGGATGAATGCAGATCTTGCGCAGACCGCCGCTGCGGACCGACACGGCGAGAAATTCGTCAAACACCTCGAAGTCCTCGATGTAGGTGTCGTCGCGATGCGCCACCACGTCGATCCAATCGCCACGGCTGTGGCCGCCGATCGGTGCGCGCGCCAGCCGGAAATTGCGGGCCTGCCAGTTGGACCTGACGATGAACGCCTCGCCGAGATGCTCGATGTCGTACTCATGATCCGGTTCGTGGGGCAGAAAAATCTCGAACTTGAGCTGCGGATCATCGGCGTGCGCGTAGCGCCACTCCGAGGACAGCGTGCTTTCCATGTGGATGAAGATGAACGCATCCGATTTGGATTTGGAAACGCCGGTATAGAAGCGTCTATCCTTCTGCTCGAACACCAACTGATCGTGCTTCGGGTCTTGTCCCAGCACATGTTTCTTGATGTACAGACCCAGCAGTGTCTCCGGGTCCTTCTCGACGTACAGCAGGGTCCTGTTGTCGTTGGCCCACGCCAAGTCGGGTTCAACGTCGGCAATGGCGACGGTGAGAATTTCCGCGGTCTCGAGATTTTTGAAGCGCAGCGTGAATTGGCGCCTGCCCACCGTATCCTCGCAATAGGCCAGCCAACGTGAATCGGGCGAGATTTCCATGGCCCCGATGCGGTAGTACTCATGTCCGACCGCGTGAAGGTTGGCGTCCAACAGCAGCTCTTCGGGCGCCTCGAGCGACATCTTGCGCCGCACAAATATCGGGTGTTCCTTGCCGGGCTCGAAGCGGGTGCTGTACCAATAGCCGTTCTTGCGATAGGGCACGGTGGAATCATCTTGCTTGAGGCGCGCGTAGATTTCCGCGTACAGGGCATTTTCCAGCGGCTTCGAACCCGCCATGCTGCGCTCGCGAAACGCATTTTCCTCTTTCAGGTAGGCCAGCACCTGCGGATTGGTGCGCTCATCGTCGCGCAGCCAGTAGTAGGGGTCGGTCCTGACGCCGTTGGGCGAGATCACCGGATGAGGCTTGGCGGGGGCAACAGGGGCTTTAGGATCCGATTCGATCATCTTTTGGGTTGTCCTGGTGTCAGGCGCGAGTATAGTCAACAGGACTCAAGGCGTCCGATCGCGCAGGGGGGTAAGTATGCAGACCGTGAGTCAATTGCTACAGGTGAAGGGGAACCAAATCTTCTCCGTCGCGCCGAGCGATTCCGTTTTGCGGGCGATCGAAATCATGGCGACGCGGCATGTGGGCGCGCTTCTGGTGATGACCGAGGGCACGCTGCTCGGAATCATTTCGGAGCGGGATTATGCGCGAAAAGTCATCCTGAAAAATCGCTCATCGCATGACACCCCGGTCAGCGACATCATGAGTTCGCCGGCGGTCAGCGTGACTCCCGAGGACACGGTGCATCATTGCATGCAGCTCATGACGGAGGGCCGTTTCAGGCACTTACCGGTGGTCAAGTCCGGCCGCGTTGTCGGCATGCTGTCGATTGGTGATTTGGTCAAGGCCGTCATCCAAGAGCAAACCCAGCATATCGAGCAGCTGGAACGCTATATCGCCGGCTAGGACGAGGCGCAGGCGTCGCTTGCCAACGTGGGCGGCATCCATATAAGGTAAACCCTACACAGGCGCGCTTCGCGGCGATTGCCCAACCTGGTGCTTGAGTTTTCGAGCGCCTAGAACCGATTTAAGTTCTTGTTTTAAAAGCTCCTGCGCACGATCGGCCGGGCTTGCTTCAGCATGGGCGCGTTATATGGCGATTGAAAACATGGCCGCTTTTGGGACCAGCCTCGACGGCGCCGATCCGCGCGCGGCGGACTGGGGCCTATGCAAAGCTGCCTACGAAAAGGATTCCTGCGGCTTCGGGTTGATCGCCAGCCTCGATGATCGTGCCAGTCATTGGGTATTGCAGACCGCCATCAGCTCTCTGAATCGACTCACGCACCGGGGCGCCATTGCCGCCGACGGCAAGACGGGCGATGGTTGCGGCCTGTTGATCAAGCAGCCAACCGCATTCTTAAGGGCGGTGGCGGGCGAGGCCGGGTTCACTTTGGCGCCGATGTTCGCCGCGGGTTTGGTGTTTCTCAACCGCGATGCCTCCAAGGCCGCGGAGGCGCGCCGGATTCTCACCGAGCAGTTGCAATTGGAAAAGCTGCAAGTTGCGGGTTTTCGCGCGCTGCCCACCGACCCTTCAGCCTGCGGATCGGAAGCGCTCAAAACACTGCCCACCATCGAACAGGTATTCGTCAATGCCGGCGGCGACATCGACGAAGCCGCTTTCAACCGCAAGTTATTTTTGGCGCGCAGACGCTGTGAGAAGAAACTGGAGGCGCAGGATCCGGTTTTTTATGTCCCCTCGCTGTCGGCCGGCACCATCGTCTACAAGGGCATGGTCATGCCGCAATTTCTGGTGCAATTCTATCCGGACCTGAAGGATGCGCGGATGGAGGCCTCGGTGGTGGTTTTCCATCAGCGCTTCTCCACCAACACCCTGCCGCAATGGCGCCTCGCGCACCCCTATCGTTACCTGGCTCACAACGGCGAAATCAACACCGTCCAGGGCAACCGCAGCTGGGCGGTCGCCCGCGGCCCGCTGTTCCGATCGCCGCTGCTGCCGGACTTGAGCGACATTTTGCCGCTGGTGTCCCTGACAGGTTCCGATTCACAGTCGCTGGACAACATGCTGGAAGTGCTGCTGGTCGGCGGCTTGGACCCCATGCATGCCATGCGCATGCTGATACCGCCGGCATGGCAATCGGTGGACATGATCGATCCGGACCTAAAGGCATTCTACGAGTACTACGCCACGCACATGGAACCGTGGGACGGACCGGCCGGGATCGTGCTCACCGACGGCCGCTACGCATGCTGCACGCTCGATCGCAACGGTCTGCGTCCGGCACGCTGGGTCATCACCAAGAACCGGCACATCACCATCGCCTCGGAAGCGGGCGTGTGGGACTACTCGCCGGAGGACGTGGTCGACAAGGGCAAGCTCGGACCCGGCGAGATGCTGGCGCTCGATCTGCAAACCGCAGAGCTGCTGAACACCCGGCGCGTCGATGATCTCTTGAAGAGCCGGCACCCTTATAAGGCGTGGCTCAAGAAGGGTGTTCGCTACCTGCAAACCGATCTCATCGATCCGCGCCTCGCGGCGGAGCCCTTCGACCGCGAGACCCTCGCGCAGTATCAGAAGATGTTCAACGTTTCGGCGGAAGAGCGCGATGAAATCATCCGCGTGCTGGCGGAAGACGAAAGCGAAGCGGTCGGCTCAATGGGCGATGACACGCCGATGCCCGTGCTGTCGAAGAAGGTACGCTCTCTCTACGACTATTTTCGCCAGCAGTTCGCCCAGGTCACCAATCCACCCATCGACAGCCTGCGCGAAAGCATCGTGATGTCGCTGCAGACGCAGATCGGCCCGGAAGCGAATATCTTCATGCCGGCGCCGCAACATGCCGAGCAGATCGTCTTGAGCTCGCCGATTCTTTCGCAGCGCAAGCTGCGGCAAATTGTGGCGCTGGCCGAGTCCGGCGTGCCGAATGAATTCATCGACCTGCAATACGATGAACATCTCGATTTGAAAACAGCACTGTTGCGCGTTTGCGATCAAGCAGAAGCGGCGGTGCGAGCGGGCAAGCTGGTGCTGCTGCTGTCGGATCGCTACCTGGTCAAGGCGAAGCTGCCGATCCACGCGCTGCTGGCCACCGGCGCCGTGCATCACCGCCTGGTCGCGACGGGATTGCGCTGCAAGTGCAACATCCTGGTGGAAACCGGGACCGCGCGGGACGCCCATCATTTCGCCTGCCTGATCGGCTACGGCGCAACCGCGGTGTATCCCTATCTGGCCTACCAGACTCTGTTCGACCTGATGCGCCAAGGCGTGCTCAAGATGGAAGCCAGCGCGCGCCAGGAACTCGGCCGCAGCTACCGGCGCGGCATTCGCAAGGGCCTGTTCAAAATTATGTCCAAGATGGGCATCTGCACCGTCGCCGGCTATCGCAGCGCGCAGCTGTTCGAGATCGTGGGCCTGGGTGATGAAGTCGTGGGACTGTGTTTCGACGGCACCGAGAGCCGCATTCAAGGCGCCGACTTCGGCGATCTGAAAGCGGATTCAGAGTACTTGGCGAAGCGCGCCTGGGACAAGACCGAACCTGTGGAACAGGGCGGCCTGCTCAAGTACATGCACAACGGCGAATACCACATGTACAACCCCGATGTGGTCGCGACGCTGCAATCGGCGGTCATGACCGGCGACTATGGGCAATACCAAGTGTTTGCAAGCCTGGTCAACGAACGGCCGGTGTCCTGCATTCGCGATTTATTGAAATTGAAAGCCGGCGCCGCGCCCATCCCGATCGATGAAGTCGAACCTATTTCGGCCATTCTCGCGCGTTTCGACGGCGCCGGCATGTCCTTGGGAGCATTGTCGCCGGAAGCTCACGAGGCCCTGGCGATCGCCATGAACGCCCTCGGCGGCCGCTCGAATTCCGGCGAGGGCGGCGAAGATCCGGTGCGCTACGGCACGGACAAAAATTCCAAGATCAAGCAGGTGGCGTCCGGCCGCTTTGGGGTGACGCCGGAATACTTGATCAATGCCGAGGTACTGCAGATCAAGATCGCGCAGGGGGCGAAGCCCGGGGAAGGCGGACAACTTCCGGGCCACAAGGTCAACGACATGATTGCGCGTTTGAGATTCGCGCGCCCCGGCGTCGGCTTGATCTCGCCGCCGCCGCATCATGACATTTATTCCATCGAGGATCTGGCGCAGCTGATTTTCGATTTGAAGCAGGTCAATCCCAAGGCACTGGTGTCGGTGAAATTGGTGGCGGAACCGGGTGTGGGCACGGTTGCCGCGGGAGTCGCCAAGGCGTACGCGGATCTGATCACCATCAGCGGCTACGACGGCGGCACCGGAGCCAGTCCCTTGTCTTCGATCAAGTACGCGGGCACGCCGTGGGAGTTGGGGCTCGCCGAAACGCATCAGACCTTGCGCGCCAACGAGTTGCGCCATCGGGTGCGTCTGCAGACCGACGGCGGCTTGAAGACCGGTCTGGATGTGATCAAGGCGGCATTGATCGGTGCGGAGAGCTTCGGTTTCGGAACCGCGCCGATGGTGGCCTTGGGCTGCAAGTATTTGCGAATCTGCCATTTGAACAACTGCGCCACGGGCATAGCCACGCAGCACAACGTGCTGCGCAGTAAGTACTTCGTCGGCTTGCCGGAGATGGTGATCAACTACTTCAAGTTCGTGGCGCGCGAATGCCGTGAAATCATGGCATCGATGGGCGTGCGGACCCTGGCTGAGTTGATCGGTCGCACGGACTTGCTGGAGATTCTGCCCGGCGAGACCTCGAAGCAGCGCAAGCTGGACTTGAAGCCGGTGCTGGCCAATGCCGCGCTGGTATCCGACAAGCCGCAATACTGCATCGATCCCCGCAACCAGCCATTCGACCGGGGCGCGTTCGCCGAGCAAATGCTGGCCGATATGCGCGCGGCCATCGACTTAAAGTCCGGCGGCAAATTTTCCTATCCGGTCAACAATTTCAACCGCTCCATCGGCGCCCGCGTCTCCGGTGAGATAGCCCGGCGCTGGGGAAATGCCGGCATGAGCGCGGCGCCGCTGATCGTGAACTTGAAGGGTTCCGCGGGGCAGAGCTTCGGCGTCTGGAATGCGGGCGGCCTGCACTTGAATCTCGAGGGCGAGGCCAATGACTACGTGGGCAAGGGCATGGCGGGCGGCAAAATCGTTCTCAAACCGCATGAACGCTCGATGTTTGTCGCGCGCGACACGGTGATCATGGGCAATACCTGTCTGTATGGCGCCACCGGCGGTGAGTTGTACGCCGCCGGCCGCGCAGGCGAACGATTCGCCGTGCGCAATTCCGGCGCGCTCGCCGTGGTCGAGGGCACCGGCGATCATTGCTGTGAATACATGACCGGCGGTGTGGTGTGCGTGCTCGGGACCACGGGGGTGAATTTTGGCGCCGGTTTCACCGGCGGCTTTGCCTATGTGCTCGACATGGAACGCGATTTCGTCGATCGCTACAACCACGATTTGATCGACATCCACCGCGTGTCGCCCGAAGGCATGGGCACGCATGTCCAGCATCTGCGGGGACTGATCGAGCAGCATACGGAAGCCACGGGCAGCGCCTGGGGCGCGCAATTGCTCAACGATTTCCGGACCTACATCGGCCGATTCTGGGTCGTCAAACCCAAGGCCTCCGCCATCGATTCGCTGTTGGAAAACCTGCGCCGCGCCGCTTAGACAGCCGCCGCGTACCGCCATGGCCGACAAGCATCTGCAATTTCTCGACATTCCGCGCAAGGATCCCGACAAGCTCGGCGTCGAGGTGCGCACCAAGCAGTTTCGCGAGATCTACTCGCAGTACAGCGCCGAAGCCGCGGCCCAGCAGGCGGGCCGCTGCATCTCCTGCGGCAATCCTTTTTGCGAGTGGAAATGCCCGGTCCACAATTACATTCCGAATTGGCTGGCACTGATCAATGACGGCAAGCTGTTCGAAGCGGCCGAGCTGTCGCATCAAACCAATTCACTGCCGGAAATGTGCGGACGCATTTGTCCACAAGACCGGTTGTGCGAGGGTGCCTGCACGCTGAACGACGGCTTGGGCGCGGTCAGCATCGGCGCCATCGAAAAATACATCACCGACGAGGCCTTGCGCCTGGGCTGGAAACCGGACATGTCGAATGTGGTGCGCACCGCGAAGCGAGTCGCGATCGTGGGCGCCGGACCGGCCGGTTTGGCTTGCGCCGATATTCTGGTGCGCAACGGCGTCACGCCGGTGGTCTTCGATCGTTATGCCAAGATCGGCGGATTGCTGACCTTCGGAATACCGCCGTTCAAACTCGAAAAAGAAGTGGTCGAGAAGCGCCGCCAAATCATGGAAGGCATGGGCGTTGAATTCAGGTTGAATGTGGATGTGGGACGCGACATCGCCTTTGAACAGCTCGCCGGCGAATTCGATGCGGTGTTTCTCGGCATGGGCACCTACACCTATGTCAAAGGCGGCTTTGACGGCGAAGATCTGCCGGGCGTGCACGAGGCCTTGCCCTATCTCATTTCCAATATCAATCGTGAATTGGGGCTGGAACGCGACGGCGCCGGTTTTGTCGACATGAAGGGCAAGCACGTCGTGGTGCTCGGCGGCGGCGACACCGGCATGGACTGCAATCGAACCGCGATACGCCAAGGAGCGGCCAGCGTGTCCTGCACCTACCGGCGCGATGAGGACAACATGCCCGGGTCGCGGCGCGACTACAAGAACAGCAAGGAGGAGGGCGTCACCTTCCTTTTCAACCGCCAACCCATCGAAATCGTCGGCATGGATCGGGTGCAAGGCGTAAAGCTGGTCGAAACTCGATTGGGGCCGCCGGGTCCGCGCGGCCGCCGCGTGCCGGAAGTGGTCCCGGGTACGGAAGAAACCATTGCCGCCGATGCGGTGATCATTGCTTTCGGCTTTTTGCCCAGTCCCGCCGACTGGTTTGAATCGCATAAAATCGAATTGCACGGCAATGGCCGGGTGCGCGTTTCCGGCGCGCCGCAATCCCGATTCCAAACCACCAACCCGAAGATTTTTGCAGGCGGCGACATGGTGCGCGGCTCGGATCTGGTGGTGACCGCGGTATTCGAAGGCCGCGAAGCGGCGCAGGGCATATTGCGGCATTTGGGATTGCGCCAAGAAGCCAATTAGCGGGGGCGGTCGGCGCGGCAGATCGAGGCGCCCGCCAAGGGAAGGTGGATGAGGTGGTGGCAGCTGCACTTCGTGCGAACCAACCGCCTTACGTGACTAAGATAGGTCGAATCGGGAATTTGCCTAAATGTCGGTCGTTCGGCTATTTGGCGATTGTGAAGGACGGGGAGAGCATTGTCTCGGCCCTACGCTCAGCCATCACGAGCGTCGGCCCGTGCTCGTGAGCGAAGTTGCCTCGGCGTTCGAGCGCTTCCAGCATCAGCCGCGTTTACTCATTGATCTTGTGTTCGTCTTTGCATCGGGAAGCACGGCGTCCTTAAAGCAGGTTTTCGAGCGGCATGTCGATCGCACGTGCTAACCAAGCCGTCCGGTACTCGAGGCCACTACGCATTCGACGATCCGATGTTTCGCGAGTGGTTTTCCAAAGCGATGTCGTCCTGAAAGCGTTGTAACGGTCGCTTTCCTTTGAGCGACGGCTAGATCATTGCGCTATTCAACAGCGCATGCGTTGTCCAATCGGGAGGGGAATATCATGATCTGTCGCATTTGGCACGGACGTACCTTGCGCTCAAAGGCTGATGCCTATGCTCGCTTCCTCGAGGAGCGGGCGATTCCTGACTACCGATCAGTTCCAGGTAACCTAAGTGTTGCGGTAATGCGGCGGGACGAGGACGGCGTAAGCCACTTCCTGACTGTAACGCATTGGGACTCCGAGACCAGTATTCGAGCTTTCGCCGGCGATGCGCCGTTGAGAGCCAAGTACTACCCGGAAGACAAAGACTTTCTCTTGGAGTTCGAACCGCAAGTCCAGCATTACATCGTAATGGCTGGTGAAAGTGCCGTTTAATTCAGATCTATTCAGAACGATTCAGATCGGCTTCAGGACTTGGTGGGCATTCCGGCTGCACAGTACGGGCCGATTCAGCCCCAACAGGAGTTCTCCCCATGATTTCGCGTTTAGCTTCTACGATTGCGCTCGTTCTTGCCTCAGCACCGCTGTATGCCATGACTTACACCCTCGAGCCCGGCCATACGCAAGGCATCATCCGCTGGAATCATTTGGGATTCGTGAATCCCACGGCGCAGTTCAGCATGGTCGAAGGCACCCTGGATTTCGATGAGGCGGCCGCCACCAAGTCATCAGTGACCGTGACCATTCCACTGGCCGCCATGAGCACCGGCGTACCGGATCTCAATGATTATCTTCGTACCGCCGATTTCTTCGACCTTGCCAAATATCCAACGGCCACATTCAAGAGCACCATGGTCGAGAAAAATGGAGAGACGGGACGGCTCAAAGTCACCGGCAACTTGAATCTGCACGGGATTACCAAGCCCATCATTCTGGATGTGACCATCAACAAAGTCGGAACAAATCCGCGCAACCAACTGCCCACCGTGGGCTTCGAAGCCACGGCAATGCTCAAACGCTCGGATTTCGGACTGGGTTTGTATGTGCCCCAGGTGAGCGATGAGATCAGATTGCACATCACCACTGAAGCTGCAGAGGCCAAAGGCTATGCCGGTTATCTGAAAGCAGAAGCTGCCAAGGAAGCTGCCAGGGAGGCAAAAAAGAAGTAGTTTGGAGCCGCCTTTGAGCCCCATCTCGTGGCCCCGGCGTGGGCCATATCGAGGTCCGAAAACGGCGAGTATTGGCCGCCAGGAGGGGCTAATCTAGCGCCATGGAGCTCGATGCCAATGCTTGTTTTCGTGCGGTAAGGGCTCGCGATCGCCGGTTTGACGGCCGGTTTTTCGTGGGAATCACCTCGACGCACATCTATTGCCGGCCGATCTGCACGGCGAGGCCGGCGAATCGCCAAAATATGCGCTTTTATTCGAATGCGGCAGCGGCAGAAGGTGCCGGTTTCAGGCCCTGTCTGCGTTGCCGGCCCGAACGCGCTCCCGGCTTGGCGCCGGTCGATGCGGTCAGCCGATTGGTCGGAGCCACCATCGCCGGCATCGAAGAACATGCTCTGTCGAGCGCCCGCGTGGGCGATCTGGCGGCTTCGTTGGGTATCAGCGATCGTCATCTGCGCCGGGTGACCGAAGCTGAGCTTGGCGTATCGCCCATCCAGCTGGCGCAGACCCAGCGATTACTGTTGGCCAAGCGCCTGCTGCGCGAGACCTCGCTCAGTCAGACTGAAATCGCCTTTGCCAGCGGTTTCGGCAGCGTGAGGCGATTCAACGCCTTGTTCAAATCTCGATATGGCTTGAGTCCGCGCGCCGTGCGCGGCAAGACCATCGACACGGATGCCTTGAGCGTTCAATTGGAATTCAGGCCGCCGCTGGCGTGGCATAGCCTGCTGGCTTATCTGCGGCTGCGCGCCATTCCCGGGGTCGAGATGGCCGATGACACGCATTATCGTCGCACCGCGGCGATCGGTGCTGCCAAAGGCTGGATCGCAGTGTCGCTGCACAAAAGCGCCGACGCACTGAACTTGGAGATCTCACCGTCGTTGACTCCGGTCATCGGCGCCGTCATCGGCAGAGTCAAGCAGTTGTTCGATCTGGGGGCAGCTCCGGATTCGGTCAGGATGGTGCTGAGGCAGGATGACATTCTGGCAGCAACCGTGCGCCGCCTGCCGGGCTTGCGGGTTGCCGGAGCCTTTGACGGCTTTGAGCTGGCGGTGCGAACCGTGCTCGGACAACAAGTGTCGATAAAAGGGGCCAGCACGCTGGCAGGACGCTGGGCCGCGGCTTTCGGGGAGCCCATCGCGACTCCCTATCCTGAACTCAATCGCTTGAGTCCCAGCGCCGAACGCACGGCGGGCGTCTCGCCTGAAGAAATTGCCGCATTGGGCATGGTCGGCGCCCGCGCTCGATGCCTGGTGGGTCTGGCACAAGCGGTTGCCCAGCGAAAAATCGTGTTGGCATTCGCAGCGAATGTTGAAGATCAAATCGAGAGCTTGATGAGTTTGCCCGGCATCGGTCATTGGACCGCCAATTACATCGCCATGCGCGCCCTGCATTGGCCCGATGCATTTCCCACCGGAGACTTGGTGCTGATGCGGGCCGCGCAATCGAATCAGAAACAATTGCAGCAACGATCCGAGGCCTGGCGGCCTTGGCGTGCATATGCAGCCCATTATCTGTGGCAATCACAAGGAGCCGCGCCATGAAGGTTTTTTGCTATGTCGAAAGTCCCATTGGACGCCTGATGCTCACCTCGGATGGCACGGCCCTCACGGGTTTGTACATGAATCTGTATCGCAACAAGCCAAGCAAGCTGCCCGGCTTGGGCGACGACTGGATTCAGAATGCCACCATCGACCCCTTGCCGGCCGCCGCGCGTCAGCTGAAGGAATATTTTGCCGGCAAGCGTCGCGAATTCAATCTGCCTTTGCGCATGGAGGGCACCGAGTTTCAGCGGCGCGTCTGGCGCGAACTGACAAAAATTCCTTTCGGTGAGACGCGCAGCTACGGACAGCTCGCCAAGCACTTGAACAATCCCAATGGATCGCGTGCCGTCGGTTTGGCGAATGGCCGCAATCCGATCGCCATCATCGTTCCCTGTCATCGGGTGATCGGTGCCGACGGCTCGTTGACCGGCTTCGGCGGCGGCCTCGATCGCAAAGAATGGCTGCTGACCCATGAAGGTCAGCCGGTCACGGGTGAATTGGCATTCGGAGACGCAATGGACTCCAAGGGCGCGAACTCCAAGGGCGAGATGAATTCGGGCGCGATCGCTTAAGGCGGACAACCCAGCAGCTCTGCAACATTCCGTACCGTACGCGTGACGTCGTCGCTCGTTGTTTGCCAATTGCAGACGCTCACTCGCATGGCGCGCCTTTCCCGCCACGTAGTTCCGCTAAAAAACGCTTCACCGGCAGCGTTGATTTTGCCGATGATCGCGTCGGTTCTACGATCGTGGTCCTGTTGGGAAGCCCCGGCTTTTAGGTCCAAGAAGCGGACCAGACCTTGATTGATCTGGGGTTCCCAGACCACTTCCGCTCCGGGAAGACGGCCGATTCCTAAGACCAGCGAGCGCGCATGCGTACAGCAGCGCTCGATCATGTCCGATATCCCCTCGACACCCAGTTGCCTGATCGCTGCATAGCTCGGGAATCCCCGGGCACGACGCGACCACTCGGGATTCCAGTCGGCCTGGTCGCGCGCATCCGAAGAATAGGAAATGTACGACGCCCGATGAGACATTGAACCGCCATGCGCTTCCGGGTCCGCGACAAAAGCATAGCCGCAGTCATAAGGAACGTTGAGCCACTTATGTCCATCAGTCGCCCAAGAGTCCGCTGCGCCAACACCGGCCAACAAGTGCCGATAAGACGAGCTGGCCGCAACCCACAGGCCGAATGCTCCATCGATATGAACCCATGCCTCATAGCGCTTCGCGATCGGTATGAGAATCTCAAATGGGTCGAACGCCCCGATATTCAGATCGCCGGCCTGCAAGACCACGACCGTCGGTGCATTGGGCTCCGCGGCAAGTGCTGATTCGAGTGCGGCAGCCTCCAGCCGGCCGTTCGAGTCACAGGGCAACTTGATCATATTGGACGTACCCATGCCGAGCATGCTCACCGCGCGATCGATTGACCCATGTGCCTGGTCGCTCGACATCACCCGGACGGCGGGCGCACCGGACAATCCTTGCGTTTCGACATTCCACGCGCGCTTTGCCAACAGCGCGTGCCGCGCTGCCGCCAGGCAGGTGAAATGAGCCATCTGACAGCCGGTCACCAAGGCGAAAGAACTTTGCGACGGCAGGCCAAAAATCTCCTTCAACCAACCGCCAACCACTTCTTCCGTTATAGCTGCCGCCGGTCCTGTGCTGAAGTTATGCGCATTTTGATCCCACGCGGATGTAAGCCAATCGGCTGCCAGAGCTGAGGGTAGAGAACCGCCAATCACCCACGCGAAAAAGCGTCCGCCCGCAACACCATGCAAGCCGCCGTAGACGTCGGCCGCAAGTTCGCCGACAACCTGTTGCGCCGGAAGACCGTAGCGGGGAAGCGGTTTGGCAATTCGCGTCCGCAGCAGCTCGGCGTCAGCCGTCGCGCCTACCGGACCTTGATCCAACCTTGCCAGGTAGGACATGGCGAGCGCCGCAGCCTCTTCCAGTGATTCTTTGAAGATTGACTTACCATCGCAACGCCCAAGAACGGCGCCGTTTCCTGTAGCCACGTGCGTCCCCCCTCCTTATAATCGCGAACGCGCGGACTGCGCGTCGCCCATATGCGGCGGGTAATCTACAACAAGCAGCGATGCAACACCGGCCGTTTTCGGACCTCGAAATTCGTAGGATCAACGGCAGTCGGGCCAGAAGCGGCCAAAAGGCGAAGTTCGTTGTGTTGATGTCGTCGCCTGTTAGCTGCCGTTCCCGGGTTGCGGTAGGCTAACTAGATAACGACGCAATCGTTCCCCGTTTCTGACCTTTGAGGGAGCGTTCTGCCGTCCGCCGCTTGTCTTAGAGAGGAATCTGTTGAGATGACTGTTCTGGATCGGAATGAGCCCAACGTTACAAACTTTGGATTGTTTTCGAAAAGTAAGATGGACCGAGTCGCGGCCCTCTTGGATTCTTTGGGCGTCCGATACCATTTTGAGGAGGAGACTGGAACTCAAGAGGTGCTGAGAGAATGGGAAGCGTGGGACGAGCTCGCCGCGGAACCGCACAGAGTCTATAACTTGTGGACGCACCATGATGATTACAACAAAATTGGGACAGCGATTGTTGACCTACTTCCCGAACGAAAATTCGATGCGCCGTGATCGCCACCAAACATTGCGTGATGAGACGTGCTGACATTCATTGGACACGGAAACACCTGGTTTGAACTCGCTGTGGTGGGCTATCAATTTCCGGACGCCGAAGTCGATGGATGGGACTCGGAGTGGCTGAGAATCGCTGGTGTGGTGTCCTGCGATTGCGGCAAATGGAAGTTCAGCGACCCTTGTTTGACAACATTTGAGCTTAAAGCCCTTGCGGCCTGGCTTCGGAGTATTCCCACAGAAGGCCCGGGAAAGGCCATTGGTTTTACTGAACCCAATCTCAGTTTTTCCCATGCCGGTCTTGCCGAGGGGTTGGTAATTTCGTTTGCTCAAGAATGCGCGCCGCCCTGGTCTACCGAACAGGAGAAGTATGGGGAAGGTTTCTCCTTAACATTCCCCATCGAGTTGAACGATTGCACAGCTTTAGCAGCGGGAATAGAGAACATTCTCGAACAATTTCCCGTTCGAGCACTGCCTCTCCGCTTTAAAGGGCGACCATAGCTGTGTGCGAATCGAGTGGCATATAGGCGCGGTCAAAGAGAAAAGCGGCACCCGATAGTTGCCACTCGTGGTCGTCCCGTATGGGTCGGGAGTACGCGTTGGCGGTCGCCGCCGGCGCCACGGACTCCACCCGGCCAACTGCGGAAGTTCGCCTTATTGGAGTGCCATCCGGATTGCCGTCGTTCACAAATGAGAGGCGCCGCTAGTTGCGAGAAGCAGGCCCTCGTTCGGGCAAACGTTGCCTGGTCAAGGCTGGGAATGCTCTAATCATAAGGGCCTGAGAGCCTACGGCGTATCAGCCACGCCAAGTGAATAGTTAATGGAGGGCACGTCGAAATGCGTCGAATCGTCTGTCTCAGCGCCGCAGCGGCCCTGCTGTGCCTGACATCGGCGGAATCCGCTGAGACTCCCCCTAAGCAGCTTGCGGCACGTACGGAGTTGCCACAGATACAGACGCTGACGCTTTCCGATCAGAAATTTCTCAAAGGCGACAGTGCAGGTGGTGCTGTGGTGACCATCACTGGTCAGCTACGGATTGCGCAAGGTGTGGGTCGCTTACCGGTCGTCGTACTCCAGCACGGCTCTGCCGGCATTACTGGCGGAGTAGACGCCTGGTCTCAGGAACTGAACGCACTCGGCATTTCGACGTTCGTTCTGGATGGCTTCTCTGGACGTGGGCTAACTGACGTCAACAGCAATCAAGCGGCGCTTGGCCGCCTGAACTTCATAGTGGATATCTATCGTGCGCTGGATCTGTTGGCCAAACACCCTCGGGTCGATCCCTCCCGCATCGCGCTTATCGGATTTTCCCGCGGCGGGCAGGCTGCCCTTTATGCGTCGCTCCGGCGGTTTCATAAATTGTGGAACAAGTCTACGGCGCAGTTTGCCGCCTATATCGCCTTCTATCCTGATTGCATGACAACTTACGTCTCGGATTCTGATGTCGTGGGTCAGCCGATTCGAATATTTGGCGGAAAGGCCGATGACTACGACCCGATCTCGGCTTGCAAGGCATACGTCGACCGGCTGCGAACAGCCGGTGCCGACATCATGCTGACCGAGTATCCGAACGCGCCTCACACGTTTGACAATCCTTTGAGTGCCCTACCGCCGGTTCTGTCCGCAACGTCGCAGACCGTGCGCAGTTGTAAGATTCGGGAGGCCGCCGACGGAGTGCTCTTGAATGATGCCACCCAACGTCCATTCACGTACGACGATGCCTGCGTCGAGCATGGCGCGCACTTTGGATATGATCCGGCAGCTGCGCAGGCGGCGAGAGCGGCAGTGAATGCGTTCCTCAGAACTGTGTTCAAACTTGACTAGCTGATGGGCACCTGCGGCACCGATGAAGCGCAACTCCTGATTGAGTTGCCCGATACCTGCCGCTCACCACCGCTGGGTTCGGGTCGGGAGTACGCGTTGGCGGTCGCCGCCGGCGCCACGGACTCCACCCGGCAAACTGCTGCCTGTCACTGGTCTGACTAGGCATCCTTGAAGCGGTCGTTAGTGGGTTGAGGTAAGCTGCGCTCGAGATAGATGCATGCATCCCATTTATGAGGGAGTGGGCAAGCCGCTGCGACGCTCACGCGACCTATCCCACACAAGGAGAAGTACTGTGATCTGGAAGGGACTCGTCTGTGCTTTGATCCTGACGCGATTGGCCCACGCTGCCTCGACTTGGCCGCCGCAGCTTGAAATGCGCGTGCTATTCGAGCCCACGGCATTCCCGAGCGACGGCCGCACCTATCTAACATACGAGCTGTACCTCACGAATTTCGCCGCGAGTCCGATCACTCTTCGCCGCGTTGAGGTGCTTGACGCCGATGATTCATCCGCGGCGCCGATTGCGGCGTTTGAAGCACCTCAACTCAATTCGTTAGTGCAACCGATAGGAGCTCAATCGTCCGCGGACGGAAACAGTGATCCTCATCAACTTGGTGGCGGCCGCAGCGTCGCCGTGTTTCTGTGGATCGCGCTTGAGCACGGTGTGAGCGTGCCAAGCCATTTGCGCCAACGCGTAACCACTGCTGAATTCGTAGCGGAGGGCGCCGTTGTCGCAACTCATCATCGCGAGCTGCTCGTGCTGGGACCGCCGGTGACGGGAGCCAATTGGCTTGCAGACGACGGCCCGAGTAATGATCCAGAAAACCATCATCGCCGCGGAATTCTCGTCTTCCAAGGTCGTGCGCTAATTTCGCGCCGTTACGCAATCGATTGGCAGCAGAATCAAAACGGCAAGGACTACTCTGGTGACGCAAGCGATAAACGCTCGTATTACGCTTATGGAAAGCCCGTGCTGGCTGTCGCAGATAGCACGGTGGTGACCGTGACGGATGGTCTTCCGGACAACGTGCCGCGGCACAACGGGGAATTCACTCCCGCTGTAGAAATGACGCCGGACACAGTCTTCGGTAACCATATAGTGCTTGATTTGGGCGGACAGCAATTCGCTTCCTACCTACACCTGCAACCAGGCAGCGCGCGCGTAAAGGTGGGGGACCACGTGCGGCGAGGTCAGGTACTGGCAAAGATCGGAGGCTCCGGAGATGCGCGCGAACCGCATGTCCACTTCCAAGTCCAGACTTCGTCTGACCCTTTGGCAGGTGAGGGCGTGCCCTATCTCATCGATCACTACCGTGTTAAGTCGGCGGATGATGTCTGGCACACTCGCACTCGCGAGTTGCCCTTGGGCGGCATGCTGATCGATTTTGGTCAGCCCCTCCGACTTCAAGCGGCAAGTAAGTAACCAATCGATGATGGCGTCAACGGCAACTAACGCAATTTCCTTGCTCGGAAGCCGCCCGTCGCAACGGGCAGGTTGGCGTCGCGAAGCGACTGTCGGAACGTGAGCGGCACCGATGGTCGCTGATCGGCCATTGGACAGTCTCAGCTGAGTCTCAATTTGCGCGATGGCAGACGTTGCCGGGCCCGGACATACGTCTGTCTACCGATTCCTGCCGGCTGTGGCCAGATCTTCGGCGATCTCCGAGTTTAAGCGCTGTCGCGCGAACTCCGCGGCCGTCTCACCATACTCTGATTTCAGGTCTGGCTTTGCGCCTTTTCGAAGCAACAATTGCACCGCTTCGCGGTGTTCCGCCGCTGCGGCGAGCATCAGCGGAGTCAGCCTGCCGTCCAGCATCAGCGGTAAAAAGCGCAGCGCAGGGGCTTTCGCCTCCGCTGCCGCCGAACCGAGGAGCAGTAACTCTGTTATCTGCGGATTGACTCGGCTCGTCGCCGAGAGGGGTTCTGGCGCGAGACCGGTCCTGGCGTCGGGGTCGGTGCCAGCCGCGAGCAGCATCTCCATCACTGCAACTTGTCCGGTCAGGGCGGCAAGATGCAGCGCGGTCTCGCGGCGCGGCCCACGGAAGTTTGGGTCCGTCTTGTGCTCGAGCAATGAACGCACCAGTTCGACGTTCTGAGCTTCTACGACGCTCCTACGCTGCACCGCCATGAGCAGTGCGTACTTCTCGTCACGGCTCAGCTGTCCCTTGGCACGGCGCAACATCTCCAAGGGAAGCGCCGTCCTGCCAGAACGGATCTGATTGCTGATCGGGCCTATTCGCTCGCCCCCGGGCAGCACCACCGGCTCGAGCCGCGCTCCCTTGTCCATGAGGATCCCAATCACGTCCGGTTCGTCGTCGCGCGTCAAAGCGAGGAGCATTTCCGGATCGTCGTGCATATTCGGGTTCGCGCCGGCACTCAGTAGTAGGCCCACCGGGACGGATCGCCTGTGTTCGGGGGTAAACGATGCGCTGCTCTCCCCGAGAATCCATTCGAGCATGGTCCTGGGCCTGCCGCCCGGGGCCAGGACCCTTGCATTTGGATCGGCCCCTTTTGACATGAGTGCCGCCACAAATTCCCTGTCACCCGCCCGCGCCGCGTTCGCCAGTAGCGGCACGGACTCGCCCGTATTGGTCATTCGCGTATTCGCATCTGCACCTGCACCGAGGAGGATCAGGGCAATAGAGTCGTGCGACATGTATGCGCGTGCGTCGGTCAGCATTGGGTCGTGCGACATGTATGCGCGTGCGTTGGGCGAAGCGCCATCGCTCAGCAGCAACTCGACCATGTCCTTATCGCCAATGTGGACCGCGGCGGCCAACGCCACCGAGTCTTGCGCTTTCGGATCCGCACCGTGGTCCAGCAGGAACGTTATCAACGTTCGCTTATGGTCGAGAACCGCTTCGGACAGCGGTGTTGCCCGTGGCTCGAGTGACATCTGCACCGGCTTCCCGCCCACAATCGGGTCGAGTTTGACGCGCGCATTGATATCTGCGCCCGCTGCGAGCAGCGACTCGGCAGCGCGCGCCTGCAGGCTGCTCGGGCTCGGAGCGTCGGACCACCACCGCAGGCTCATGCTCAGTGGATTCCACCCATCGAGGTCTCTCGCGTTTGGATTGGCACCAGCGTGCAAGAGCAGCTGAACTACAGATAGCCGTGCCTCTCCCCGGCCTCGCTGGGTAACATCCAGGCCACCTTCAAGCGTCAATATCAAGGCGGTGGATCCGTCTCTGCCCTGGGACGGATTTGCATCGAACGTCGTATCTGCCCCAACTCCTTTTTCCAACAGTGCTCTCATGACTTCGGTCAAGCCTTGCCCGGCGGCATCGGCGAGCGGCGTACCGACACTGAAGTCGTACGCTCGGAAAACCAAGTTGTCGCCGGTCTGCTGAATATGCTTCACCGCCTCCGATTCGTTGCGTTGGAGGATGGCCAGAGCGATCGCCCGCTGATCGGCGGTTAGATTCTTTGATAGCCTCTCCGAGACGGGATGCAGCTGTTCCCGGTACCGAGGATCACACAACGGTGACCGGCTTGCGGGCGTGCTGGCTACGCCGTATGAAGACAAATTCGGACCGGGAATAGTGCAAGGGTTTCGCACCTGACCCGGCGCGACCTCAGACAGCAGCGCCAAGCATCCTGCCGCGAGCGCGACACTGCCCCAATTCGGTCCTGTTCGATGGCGCGCAAAGCTAGGCATCGCTGCGGGCCGGGCGCAGATGCCTGTCGATCGCAATTCCCAACCGCCATCCCGTCATAGTGCAGAAGCCTAGCAGCAGTTGTTTGGCCTGCGGTGTAGCTGAATCTCACATTTGCAAGCGCACGCAACCAGCAGGGGACGACTGCACGAGACTTGCCGGCATGACCGTTTCCCAGAGCCGACACTCGAATGTCCGCTCTGCCCGTTCTGAGTGACTCCTGCGCAGCGGGCGCGCCGTCTCAGAAGGGCCGCGAAGCAACTGTCGGAACGTGAGCGGCACCGACGGTCGCAGATCGGCCAATACCCGTCACTGGCGCTCTATAGTTGATCTCCCCGAACCGGACATCCAACCCATACGCGGCGCACGTAACTTGTCAACGCATGGAGCATCAGGGAATTGATGCCAAATAGGCAGTCCACCATGCGCAAAGCCTATAATGCCTGAGTGGAACGCTCGACAACCAAACTTAGAACGTGAGGAATACAGGGTGGCAAAGTTCCACGTAGTCGTTCCTTTGATAGCGATGCTCATTAGCAGTGCGCTCGCCGCTGATAGTACGCGGGATGTGAGTCTGGTCGTGCCGGAGTTTGCAACGCTTCAGCCTAAGCTCGAAGCGCTTTACAGGGACCTGCACCAGCACCCTGAGCTGGCCTTCCACGAAGTAAGAACTGCAGGCAACCTCGCAACGCGACTCAAAGCGCTGGGATACGAAGTCACGACCGGGGTTGGCAAGACGGGAATTGTGGCGCTCTTACGCAATGGCCCTGGTCCAGTCATCATGCTCCGGACGGAGCTCGACGCTTTGCCTGTGGAGGAAAAGACGGGTCTCGCGTTCGCCAGCACAGCGACGATGCGAAACGACGACGGAGTGACGGTGCCGTTGGCGCACGCCTGCGGACACGACCTCCATATGACGGGCTGGCTCGGCACGGCTACAGTCATGGCGGGTCGCAAAGATCGATGGCACGGTACTCTGATGCTGGTCGGACAACCTGCCGAGGAGATCTTCGGCGGGGCGAGCGCAATGTTGGCAGACGGCCTATTTTCCCGGTTTCCGAAACCAGATATTGTGATTGGGATTCACGACGAGCCGACCCTTCCGTCTGGCCAAGTGGGCTTTCATGCAGGGTTTTTCCGCGCTTCGGCAGATACGATTGAAGTGACCATCTTCGGGCGCGGCGGTCACGGGGCCTTCCCCCAGAGAACCGTTGATCCAATCGTAATAGCGGCGCGCGCCGTGCTCGGCATCCAAACGATTGTCTCGCGCGAGACGAACCCGTTTTCCCCGTCGGTAATTACAGTGGGTGCCATCCATGGCGGCACGGTAGCGAACATCATTCCCGATCAAGTGCAAATGTTGATGACCGTCCGTGCGTTTGATCCCAAGGTACGCGAGCATCTACTCGCCGCAATTAAGCGACAGCTAGATGCCGAGGCAACGGCGGCGGATGCTCCTGCCATGCCTTCGATCAAAATCTTGGCGGGTACGGACGCGGTGTACAACGATCCACCCCTGACTGCTCACATCTCAGAAGTGCTGAGTCGCGATCTAGGTGCCGACAGCGTCCGCGAGATGCCAGCGCTGATGGGTTCCGAGGACTTCTCGCAATATGGGCGCGCTGGAGCAAAGACCGTCCTCCTTCACATTGGTGCGGTCGATCCGGCCGCACTCGCAAGCGGCAAGACGCTCCCGGGGCTGCATTCGCCGCAGTGGGCCCCTCAGGTAGAACCGACACTTCGATCAATGGTCGCCGCGGAGGTTGTTGTCGTAACGGACCTATTTACTGCGCCACGCTAACGACAGTCCAACATCTGACTGGGTGCCCGATACCTGCCGTTCACCATCGGCGCGTTTGGGTCGATACGAGTCGATGAGCGACCATGGTGTCGGCGTCGGGCAGCAACCGGCCAATACCGGGCGGTCGCGGTCACGAAATCATCGCCGCTAAGCGGCCGTTCACGGCCTGTGGTGCGCTCGAAGTTTCGTTAAGGATAGTAAGAACAGAAGGCTAACTCGCAGGGCTTCGCCAGATCTGAACCGAAAAACGCCGATCCGATGCCTGCTTGGCGACAGTGTGAATGGCAACCTCACTAAAAGTCGGGTTCCAGCTGAACGAGTCCCCGTCTGCCGGATGCGTCGACCACTCGGGATGCTGTTTCATGAAGGCGGGAATAGCCGAGGTAGCAATCTGGTTCCGCCGAATTTCTAGGCTCAGTCGAACCAGTCGTTGTAGTGCGGCAGCATCGTAGGGACGCAGCGGATAGTCCGTGTAGGCCGGTGCACCTATCGCAACGAGGATCTTGCCTATTGGGTTATAGACTATCCCAGGTCTCACAAAATCTGCGTTCTCGGACTCCCATTTCTTGTATCGAACGCGCTGCGCCGTGAAAGTGGTCGGATTGATCGCCGCAAAGCCCGCAAGTTCATTCATGAGTCTCGCATCTAGATTTTCAGTGGCATTGAGCTTAAAGAAACATCTGCCGATAGGGTTCAAGATGGCTCTATTGAACCAACGCCAAGGGCTTGACTCCGAGCTGTCGGGTGGCTGCCAGCCGGCTAAAGAGAGCGCCTCATTTTGTCTGTAAATAAACGAGTGAAAACGAAACTCTGATGCGAAAACCTTGCCGATATTCCACTCGCTCAAAGTAGGTTCCGACAGAAACACGACAATATTGTCGGGAATCGGAGTACTCGGATCGGCGATCATGTCTGAGAACAGCAAGTAATCATTCTGCAGATACGCAACCGCGAGCATTTTGGAAATTAGAGTGCCCTCACCTCCAAGCATCCGGCGCCAAAGATCCATGTCTTTGCGAAGGAATGTTAGAGCCGATTGTCTTCGCATTTCGTCGCCTGTCTGCATCTCCAGAGCGAATTTCGCCAAAAAAAGATTTCTTACGTCGACGCTTGGCATGACAATGTCGGGTGCAGAACTTGTACGTTCAGTCTCAAAGTATCCCGGCAGTTCCTGTAGAGCCAGATACCGCTGATAAAGTTCACGGTTCTGTTCAATTAACTGTTCCACTTTGGAAGCGTTTTCACGAGCGGCACGCCAAAATGAAAGTTCTCGAGGCAAGCCCAAATCGAGCTTCCCTTTGAATTTCAGCGCGAGCGGGTCCGCAGCTGCGATGAGTGCTTGGAGGCGGACAAGCGGGGCAAGTGGGTCTTGGAGCATCGCATCGACTTGGTCGTTGTAATGGGCGATTTTTGCTTGTCCCGCCGCTACCACCGACTGGCCAGCCGGCGCTTCGAAACCCGCCAGCGCGACGTAGATGTTCTCTTCCGGCCGGTATGGATTCACTGGCAATTGAAGGAGCGCCAGAGCCTCCGATGACGGTCGCTCATCTCGGGCGTTGATTGCCAACGCAACGAAAAATAGACAGAGGAGCGCGAGAGCGCCCCAGCCAGCGATCCGGCGCAGCACGACGATACTTCTAACGATCCAAGACGGCATATTGCCTTTCTTACCCTTATATCCCGAATGAAAGTGTGGCTTTCTTCCCGTTTTGTGGACCTAATCCGACGTGGATTGTCCGACACCTTGCCGTGTAGGATGCTTAACTATGTAATCGAACATTCGGTTCGAGCGACTGCAGTTCTTTTACCTGAAAGCTGACGTTGGCGACAGGCCGGAGAGGGTCGACATGGACTTCCCAGGAATTAATGGACACGCCGGCGCCTTCGTCCTGCGGCCTCAAAATCCTCGGGACTGACGCCACCTAGGTAACTATGGCGGCGCGTCCGATTATAGAAAGATTCGATGTATTCAGAGATGTCCGCGTGTGCAATCTCTCGATTCTTGTAGATTCGCTTCTTGATGCGTTCTTTCTTCAAGCTGCTGAAGAATGACTCGGCAACCGCATTGTCCCAGCAATTGCCACGACGACTCATGCTGGGCTCGAGATGATTGGTTAGGCAAAAGCGCCGCCAATCGTCGCTTCCGTACTGTGAGCCTTGGTCCGAGTGAATGATCGTTCGGTGCGGCTGCCGCCGCCGCACTGCCATCATGATCGCGTCGAGAGCAAGTTCGCGCCCAATTGTCGGCCTCGTAGCCCAACCAACGATCATTCGGGAGAATAGGTCCATCACCACCGCAAGGTAGAGCCAGCCCTGCCATGTGCGAATGTACGTAATATCAGTCACCCAAGCTCTATTGGGCGTCGTGACATCAAAAATTTCGCAGGAGTACGTTCGGAACGAGTTCAGAGGGTTTAGATGCCGAGCGCTGCCTATTCCGATATCCACGTGCAGCTCGAATCTTGTTGACGCGCATCAGACGCGCCACGCGATGTTTGCTGCAAGTCTCTCCGGCCTCCCGGAGATCTAGGAATACGCGCGGCGCACCGTAGATACCATGACTGGCTATGAACGATGCGCGGATCAGCCGCAGGAGCCTGATGTCCTCTTTAGCTCGACGCGAAATCGGATCATGCAGCCATGCGTAGTAACCGCTGCGAGTTACCTGCAGGACCCGGCACATCATCTTGGTGTCGTAGTGATCCCGATTTGCCTTGATAAACTCGTACACTCGGCGGACCTTTCCAGTGCTCAGTTTTGTCGGCATTGGCTATCCCCTGCGTTCGCGACGCCGATAGCTTCACGTGTCCACAGAATCCTGGGAAGTCCAAGACGGTGAGTTCGCGGGCAATGAGCGTCCAAGCGCCTAATAGGCATCGACTCAGGTGAAATGGCTCGAAGCAGGCGAAAACTTGAGGACTCCATGGCATTCGCGGCCTAGCAAAGCGCTACCTTCCATATGGTTAGTAGCCTTGGTGGATTTATCCAGCTTCGGCGCGTTACGCGCCGAGCTAAGAAGGACGGGGATTAGTTATGAAATGGATCGGTCGACTTTGGCGAGGCGAGTATTCTCTTGGCAAAGCATTCTGGGTATTCGGAATTTTGATTTCCGTACTTTGGCACTTCGCCACTAAATTCCTGGCTGTGGTCTTACTTGTCCTAATGCTATTTATAGGATTCAGCGGCCCGTCGGCACCCAACGGCCTATTGGGGGGCTCGCTCTTCATCCTCGCCGCGATGGCCGTTATTACTCTCGCCTACGAAGTGTTGGCAGGCGTAGGAATATGGCGAAGCGCAAACAGATTTCAAGGAAACGCTGTCTATTCGCTCCTAGCCCGAGGAGTGGTCGTTCTCTATTTTGCGCTATTCGTCTGGAGTGTATTTGCAGGCGTGCATACCTGGTTGGCCACAAATAAGAGTTAACCTCGCGGTCTCAAACATAACTAGACTCCAGGGAAGCGGATGCAAATGAACCGGTCGCATGGAGCTTTGACTCACTTGGTCTGGACGATGTTGTGTCTGACAAGCTGTGGTGGTGGCGGCTCTTCTCCCAGTTCTTCCCCTCCTCCCCGGCCACCCTCAAGCTATACGGTTGGCGGCAGCGTTTCCGGACTCGGTACTACCGATAGTGTGACACTGCTAAACAACGGCGGCGATGCGCCGACGGTCAGCAGCAATGGCGGGTTCGCATTTTCGACCCGTCAGAAAGTGGGCGAGGCCTACGCTGGCTCCAGGATACCGGTGCTGGCTGTCACCGATGCGATGTTTCCACTAGAGTAAGAGGCCATCTGGGTATAGGGACAGCCCATGTTTTGGCACGACCTGCGAATCGCCTTTCGAAGCATCCGGCAGAATCCTTTCATCGCAGCTCTGATCGTCGCAGTGATTGCGGTCGGCATCGGCACCTCGGTTGTCGCTATCACGCTGTACCACACAAAAGCCGGTAACCCTATTTGGTGGAAGAACGACGTTCTCTTTCGGGTGATGCTTGATAGCCGTCCAGCGCCTCATGAAGCCGACGCAGGTCAGCATCCGGAATACCCGCCCGTCACGTTGATTTATCGGGACGCGGCGGCTCTGTACCAATCAACGATTCCGGCACATAGCGCTTTGATGCTCGCAGCCTATGGACCCGTAGACACTCCGAGTCCGACGAGCCGTCCTCTCAATCGGCCGGGCCGCTTAACGACTCGGGAATTCTTCTCAATGTTCGACGTGCCATTTCTATACGGGCGTGCTTGGTCGAAAAGCGACGATGAGGGGCCGACTCAAGTCGTTGTCATCAGCCGGTTCTTAAGCGAACGTCTGTTTGGCGCCGGCAACAGTGTCGGCCAGACACTCGTCTTCAGCGGCCAGACCTTCAAAGTGATCGGTGTCATCGACAGGTGGATGCCCTTGCCGCGCTTTTATGATGTGGGACGCAGCTTCATGCCCTCCGATGACCTGTTCATTCCCTTTCGCTGGGTCGAGTCGCTTTCAAACTTGCACTTTCCCGGATTTTGCGCGCGAACGCAGACCAGCGTTACCACTTTCAAGGCACTGGCTCCATCGGAGTGCATCTTCGTCGGACTGTGGGTCGAACTGTCGAGCGCCGCGCAGTTCCGCGAGTATCGCCAATTTCTGGACAACTACGCGACAGAGCAGCAGCAAGCGAGGCGTTTCGAACGACCATTGAACAATCGGCTGGCAAACGTATCCACCTGGCTCGAAATGAATGATGTCGTGGGGAACCAGACCAAGTTCCAGGTGGTTCTAGCTCTGATATTCCTCGCAATTTGCATTCTCAACACGCTGGGTCTGCTGCTTGCAAAATTCATGAGTGGCGCCCCGCTTGCCGGGCTGCGCAGGGCATTGGGAGCCACCCGCGCGGATGTCATGCGCCAGCATCTAATGGAAGTCGTAGTTTTAGGCGCCGTCGCCGGGGCGATCGGCATTGTCCTTGCCGTCGTCGGTCTTCGCCTAGTGCGGATATATTTCTTTTGGCAAGCAAAAAGGCCGGGCGATAACCCCGAATTCGCGACGGTCGCACAATCACTTTCGCATTTGGATGCGCGAATGATACTGATCTCGGTAGGCCTGTCGCTGCTCGCCGGTTTGCTGGCCGGTATCTATCCGGCTTGGCGAATTGGACGAATGGCGCCGGCGACATTTCTCAAGATTCAATAGCGGGCCCGGAAGATGGCAATCAAAGCTGTGTTCAGTTCGCTATGGCGCAGTCCGGCGGGCCCACTACTACTCGCTGCTCAAGTCGCATTGAGCATGATGATTCTGGCCAATGTCGCGTACGTGGTTTCGATCCGTCTCGAGGATACGGGACGGCCGACAGGGATGGATTTGGACAACATATTATGGATATCGAGTCAGGGCCATGGCCCAAATTACGATCAACAACGTACCACCCAATTTGATCTGGAGTATCTCAATCTGCTCCCCGGAGTACTGGCCGCGTGCGTCACGAGTTCAGTCCCACAGACTTTCGACGCCCAAGAAACCACGGTCTCGGGCGATGCGGATCAGAAAGAGAGGCGATCGGTGCTGCTGTACCAGATGACCGAGAAATCCCTCGACGCACTCGGCCTGCGCTTGGTTCAAGGCAGGGGGTATCTTAAGGACACGGTAACGCCTGCGCCGCGTGCGGATGCCGCGGGGACCGTCTTCGGTCAGGAAGTGGTCATCACCGCGGCTTTGGCTGAAAGGCTCTTTGGCAGCAGCGAAGCTGCCGTCGGCAAGACGCTGTATTTCAGTTTGGCGGAGGGGCGTTCTGCGGCCATCGTCGGCGTCGTCGAGCGCATGCAGGCCGCGCCATTCTTCCTGCCGGGAACGAATTTCGTCAATGAAATCGTGCTGGTGCCCGCGGTTCCCGCCGGCCCCAACGCGCTCTACCTGGTTCGCACCAAACCCGGACTTCGTGACCAGGTCATGACCCGAGTGGTCAAAGAGTTCGAGTCTCTTCAGCGGGATCGATACGTCAATGCGGTAAGATCGCTCGCGGACACGGCATCAGAGGCGCGCGCCTCGGACCGCGCTAACGCCGTTGTGCTGGCGATATTGGCCTCGTTCGTATTGGCCGTAACCATGCTGGGTCTGTTCGGATTCGCCGCGTTCGCCGTCACCAGTCGCGCCAAGGAGATTGGGACGCGCCGCGCCATTGGCGCCACCAGAACAGATATCCTCAAGCAATTCCTCCTGGAGAACTGGCTCATTAACACCGCCGGTGTCATTGCGGGCGTGGTGCTGACGCTGGCCTTCGCACTGCAACTGAGCATGCTTCTGGAGTTGCCGAGGCTTCCGATCGCTTTTCTAGTCGGCACCATGGCTCTGGTCTGGGCGGCTGGATTGCTCTCGGCGCTGATGCCAGCCTTGCGCGGAGCGAGTGTGCCGCCGGCGGTGGCAACGCGGGCTGCGTAGCGACGCTAAGGTTGAATCTGGCCTGCGTGATTCACGTAGACACGTTCTGCGGATCCGATCGGACCATCAGTTGCGATCTGTCCGTCTACCATGTGAACCTGACGCTGCGCGCGTTGTGCAAGCTCGTTATTGTGCGTGACCATCAGGATCGTGGTACCCGAAGCATTGATCGACTGCAGCAAATCCATGATCTGTGACGACATGGTCGTATCGAGGTTGCCAGTCGGTTCGTCGGCGAGGATCACCCGCGGCTCACCGCTGATAGCCCGTGCGATCGCGGCTCTTTGTTGCTGGCCTCCCGACAGTTGCGCGGGGAAATGGCGCATCCGTGAGGTGAGCCCGACCTTCTCCAAGGAATCCATGATGCGCCTGCGCCGCTCTGCAGCGGGCATGCGGCGGTAGTGCAGGGGAGCGTCAACATTGTCGTAGACATTCAAATTGGGAATTAAGTTGAAACCTTGGAAGACAAAACCGATTTTTCGATTGCGAATGTGGGAGCGTTGATTGTCCGAAAGCGCTTTGACGTCCTCGCCCTCTAGTCGGTAGTTGCCGGTTTCAAATTCCTCCAGCAGGCCGGCTACGTTTAGTAGAGTCGTCTTGCCGCAGCCGGAATGCCCCGTGATGGCGACAAACTCGCCAGCGTTGACAGACAGGTCAAAGTCCCGCAAAGCATATGTCTCGACGATGTCGGTCCGGAATACTTTGCTTACCGCCTGCAGTTCAATCATTCGTGCTCCACTCTATATCAGCGGCAGTGTGATGGTGAATACCACGCCGCTGCCGTCTTCCCGGTTCGCGGCCACGGCAGTGCCGCCGTGAAATTCGGCGATGAGCCGCACGATGTACAACCCCAGGCCGAAATGCGGCTTGTCGTCCCGGCCTTGCCGCTGTTCGAACAATGATTCGAACAGGCGGCCCATCAGGGCCTGCGGGATGAGCGGCCCATCGTTGGTGACCTGCAGCGCGTAGTTGCTCTGCACGCGTTCCAGCCGCACGGTGACAGCACCGTCCGGCGGGCAAAAATCGACGGCATTCTCGATCAGCTTGTCGAGCGACTGGAGCAGAAGATCGGGAGCGCCGAGGGCGAAGCAGGGATTGTCCGGCAGCTCGATGGCGAAGCGCGCGGCGGGAAAGCCGTCGCGATAGGCGGCGACCGCCGAGACCAGCAAATCGCGCAAATCGAAATTCACGCGTTCGGATTGTTTGATGCTCTCCTCGACCCGTGCTGCCGCGCCGAGCGCGCTCAAGATGGATTGCAGGCGCTGGGTACCTTCCCGTGCCCGCGTGATATAGCGCAGCTGATCGTCGCGCAGGCCCTCCGACTCGAGATTGTCCAATGACGAGCGCACGATGGTCAGCGGCGTGCGCAATTCATGCGACAGCTTTCCGCCCAAGGTACGCAGGTACTGGGCATGTTCGTTGAGCCGCGCCAACAGCCGCTCGAAACCGCGCGACAGCGCGCCGATCTCATCCGCGCTGGATGATTCCGGCATGTGCAGCTGGATTCTTCCATCGCTGCCCACGGCGGAATCCGCAGCCGTCCGCAGCCGTCCGATGCGCCAACTGATCCACGTCGCAAAGGCGAACATGATGATGACCGCGGACGCGGTGGCGATCAGTGTGAGGTTGAACAGCCTCGTCAGTGCGCGGTCGCGCAGCGCCAGCAGCTGGTCTGCCGCCTGCTCCAGAACAACCGCTCCATGCAGCTGCCCGTCGATCACGATCGGCGCCGCGGCCGTCAGCAGCAACTCGTGGCTGCTCCCGCCGAGCACCCACTGAGCGTGCGAGTGCCCCTGGAGCGCTTCGTTGACGCTGTCGCCGCTCAAGCGATCCGGCAATGACGACAAGGTGGGCATGTCGGAGGTGTCGATGCCCATGAAGTAGCGATACCAAATGGGCTCGGATTCTTCCGAACCGCGCTGTCGGGAAGCAATGTTGCCGGCGGTTCCGACCTTCAGTGCATTGGCGTCGACGACGGTCGCGCGCGTGCCGTCGCGGATGTAGGTCTCGAGCAGCGTGTCCAACCCGGCCGTCGCGAAAAACAGGCGGCCACCCTCCGGGCTGTCTGCCGCAATGCCGGCTTGTCCGCTGCCGCGTCCATCGATGGCCTCGATCCAGAGACGCCGGCCGACGAAGCTCAAAGGTATGCGCATTTCCAGGTGGTAACCCGCTGCCGTTTGCAACCAAAAAGCCTGGATGCGCGGCTCGGTCACGACGCGATCCACGCCGTCATCTCCCTTGACCACGCTTTGCGCCCCGATCAAGCCGGGCGCGTTGGTACCGAAGAAATACCCGGCACGGCCGCCGGGACCTTGCAGCGTCAGGTTGACCCGATCGAAGCGGTCTTTGTCAGGTTGCACATGGTTCGGCTCCGCGTCGAAATGTGGGTCGTCCACTTCGAGATATAAATAGAGATAGTGCTCGGTGGAAGCCGCCTGAAGCCGGGCGCGATACCGGGTGGTGGTGGGCAGCGGGGTGGGTTCCGCCGAAATATCCCAATCTTCGCGGTAGCCATCGAGCAGCGGCTGTGTGACCAGCGGGTATACATACAGATCGCCTGCGGCCGCCGAAAAAGCTCGGGCGTCGTCGGAATCGTGAAACACGCGCTGCGGCTGCGCCATCAGTGCATTGGCAATGGTGGCGGCGCCGGCCAACAGCGATTGTTCCTGCGAACTGCGCAACGCCGTCTCGAGTTCGCGGGCGTACTGGCAACCGGCCCAGGGCAATACCAGGGTAGTGAGCGCGACAATCAACAATTGAAGTCGAATGCTCACTCGACCCAGCGATAACCCATTCCATAGACGGTTTGAATGGCATCAAAGGCGGTGTCGACCTGCTGGAACTTGCGCCGCACGCGCTTGATATGCGACGTGATGGTGTTGTCGTCCAAAACGACATTCGCGGCGTCCATCAACTGCTGACGATTCTTGACATGCCCCGGATTGCGCGCCAGGGCATGCACGATCCAAAATTCCGTCAACGACAGCGTGACCGCCGCGCCGTTCCAGGTGGTTTGCATCTTCTCGCCATCGATCGACAGCGCGCCGCGCCGTACGATGTCAGCGGCATTATCGGGCCGCCGCAGAGCGTCGATGCGCCTGAATAGCGCCGCGACCCGCGCCGCCAAATGCGGCAGGCTGACATCCTTGGTGAGGAAGTCATCGGCGCCGAGCCGCAATCCCGACACCGCATCGAGTTCGCTGTCCCGGGCGGTCAGAAAGATGATGGGCAGCTCCGCCGACAGCGCTCGCAACTCGCGGCACAGATCGAATCCGCCTTCGGCCTCGTCCTCCAGCGATATGTCGATGATGGCCAGATCAGGCAAACGAACGTTGAACGCCTGCATGGCGGTTTGGCGATTGCCATAGGCCTTGATCGAATAGCCGTGGCGGGCCAGCGCCGCCGCGTAGTTCTCGCGCAAAGCCGGCTCGTCCTCGACAATGGCGATCTGCTTTTTCATCCGTGAATCATAGCTGAATACGGGCATTCGGCCGCGATAAGCGCCGCACCGATGAGCGCTGCCATGATTCGCCAGAATTGACCTGCGGATTGCCCTTTTTGCGCCCCGAATAGTGAGGCTTAGGCAGGGACACTGGTCTCGTACCAAGACGAGGAGAGACCCATGTCCCATACGACGCTGCGGCACAACTGCTCCCCAGGCCCTTTCTGGACTTTGCGGCGCGAAGCGACTCTCAATTGGCTGGCGCTCGGATTGCTGCTCGCGGCTTGGAATGCGGCGGACAACAGAGCGTCGGACAATGATGCCACGGCAGCTGCCCGACCCAGGCCGGAGGCCTTGCGCGGCTATTCGTATGTCTCGGTTCGGGCCGCAAACCGGATGACCGTAAACCGTATGACGGCAGTCAACCGATAGCGACCGTCAAGGACTCGTCACAGTACTGTAATCCTCGAAGGCTCTAATGTTAGGGCGCATGCTTGCTGCCGAAAATCAAAAGCAAATCCTGATTGTCGATCGGGACATCGCAACGCTCGAGCCGTTGCGTCAGCAACTGAAAGACGCCGGTTTCGCAGTGCTCGCTCTCTCCGAAGGCGCCGCTGCCATCCTCGCGGTCGAACTGCGTCCGCCGCAGCTGGTGATAATGGACTGGAACATGCCGGGCCTCGCTCCTCTGGAGTTGCTCGAGTGCGTGCGCAAGGCACGTCTGGTGCAGCCCCTCAGGCTGATCATCCTGTCGGATCTCTCGGCTGAGCACGAGATCGTGTCAGGATTGAACATGGGTGCCGATGACTACATAGCGAAACCCTTTTCCGTCCGCGAAGCTGTTGCGAGGATTCATGCCGTATTGCGGGCACGTCGTCACGATACCAACAACGCTGCATTTAGCTTCGAAAGCCTGACCCTGAATGCCTCAACCAATCGTGTGACCGTGCAAGGCGCGGCTTTGAACGTGCGAGGTGCGGAATATCGGCTGCTCGAATTTTTGATGTCGCACCCCGGCAAGACATTCAACCGCACGCAGCTTCTTGCGCAAGTGTGGGCAGGCAATGCCGAAATTGACGAACGCACGGTCGACGTCAATGTGCAGCGCCTGCGCAAGGTACTGGCGAAGCCTGGATACGAAGCGTGCATCCAAACGGTACGCGGCTTTGGCTACCGGTTTATCGAGAGATAGATCACGCTTCTGTTGTTTCACGCGACGTTCCACGGCTAACTTCCTTTTTTGTAAGCAAATCTTCTCCTTCGAGTCACGGATCCGTAACAACAAATCGCGATTGTGAGCAGGTATTAGTCGTTCTAGGGATACCTGGGAGGGAGGCATGATGGATCGCGACCCACCGACGCTGCGATTGCGCACGGTCTTCATATCGGACATTCATCTGGGCTTCAGAGGATGCAGCGCGGAACTGCTGCTCGATTTCTTGCACCATGTCGAAATGGATACCTTGTTCTTGGTGGGTGACATCATCGACGTTTGGAACATGCAGAAATCGATGTTTTGGCCGCAGTCGCACAACAATGTTCTGCGCACGATATTGGGCAAAGCCAAGCGCGGCACCAAAGTGATATTCGTCCCCGGCAACCACGATGAAGTATTCCGCGAATTCGACGGTGCCGTTTTCGGCAACCTGGAAATCCATCGCGAATACATTCATCAAGGCGCAGACGGCAAGAGAATGCTCGTGCTCCATGGCGATGAATTCGACAGTGTCGTGAAATGCAGCCCCTGGCTCGCGAAGTTGGGCAGCAACATTTACGATGTGTTGCTCGCGGCAAATCCGTATATCAACTGGCTGCGGCGCAAGTTCGACCTGCCGCATTGGTCACTGTCTTCATACCTCAAAAACAAGGCCAAGACGGCGGTTCAATATATCGGCAGCTTCGAGGATGCGGTGGCGCAGGCAGCGCGCAAGCGCGGCGTCGAGACCGTGGTGTGCGGACATATCCATCGCGCCGAAATGCGCGATATCGGCGGAATCATGTATTGCAATGATGGCGATTGGGTTGAAAGCTGCACTTCCCTGGTCGAGGACATGAACGGCCAATTGCGATTGATCGATTGGCCCAAGCTTCGCGCGCAAGAGCACGCCATTCCCGTCGCACTGCCGATCGGTCAAGCGGCATAGGCGCACTGAAAATGAACGATGTCTGCGATACCTGGAGTTCCCCCTGGGCAGAGTTGCAAAAAACACTGGCGAAAGCCCCGGCGCCCACCTCCAGGATGCCAGACGGCACGCCGGGCGGCGTGCCGGGTGCCAATACGTGGCTCGGCCGCGCACGCCACCCTGTCGCCTGGAAACCGCTGCAAAGTTCTACAGCTGCCCCTGTCTTCTAAATAATCGCCCTAACTGTCGCCAAATCGTCATATTGGCGAGGCAGGATCGAGGCTTGACCACTTTGGAGCATGCGTCCATGAGCAGTCTCGATCCAGGCGGCGAGCCGGCAACGCAACTCATGGAGCGTCGTTGGTTCGCGCTCTTGTCAGCGATCCGAAGCTTGCAAGCCGAATGCGGTGTCTTACTGGAGGCGTCGATGCTCGCCGAAGTGTCGTGGCGACGCTCTTGCGTGCAGCTCGCCGAATTCGAAGCCCTGCGCGACGTGCTCGAAGAGCAGATGTCCACGCCTCTCGAGGCGAGACAAACAAGCGCCGCTTAGGATCGAGTCGAGAAGCGAATCCCCAAGCGCCGGTAGAGGTTCGACAGCAGCCACATCGGGCCGATCATGAGAAATTGCAGATCCTTGAAGAAGGACGGACGTTTCTTCTCGATGGCGTGACCGATGAACTGGCCGATCCACGCCAATAAGAACAGCGTCGCGCAAATGAGCCACATCGGCGCCACGCCGTTGTGATTCACGGCATCTACCGACCAGAGCATGAGCGCAAGCAAGGGCAGGATGCCGAGCGCCAGCCGGACGGATAGAAGCGCGTAGTAGATGACCGCCGACAGCGTAATCACGGTGGCCCAGTTCGCGACAGGGATGGCCGCGCGAATGCCTGCGGGAAAAGGCGTGATCCACAAAAAGCCCAGCACGCACCACAGGATCACCGGCACACATATCCAATGCAGCGCCTCATTGGTTGGGTTGCGGTGACTCGAGCCGTATTCGTCCAACCATTGGTCAGCCGTGCGCATAGGGGGACCGTACGCCTTCACGGCTGTCAGTTCAAATCGCTTTACGGATTGAAGGGGTTTTTGGTGCCCCTCGCCGGCTGGTTATTGAGTTGGTCGAGCTCGCGCTGCTGCTGCGCCTCCATTTTATCGAGCTGGTCAGCCGTATAGCAGGTGGTGTCGCGCTGGATCCGGGAAGTCGTGACGAAATTCGACCGGCAGAACAATCGCTGCCCATCCTTGTCGACTACTTTGAGGTTGAGGTTTCTGGCCTGGGCTAATCGCTGAGCCTCGATAGCGGCGGTGGGAGCTGCAGCTGCTGGACTCGAGCGCGTTGGTGGGCCGGCAGGCTGACTTGCGCAGCCGCCGATGAGCATCGCCGTTACCAGCATCAGTGCACGCATGTCGAATATCACTTCACATAACGCGCAGCGCGAGGCAGGCCTGCACGACCCCGGTCACCGCGACGATGAACAAGACCATGCTGGTGAGGCCGCACATCATTGCACCGATCAGCCGTTTGTTGGGGTCCGCCATGTAGCCGCGCATATAGATGATTCGGCCGATCAACCAAATGAAGCCGATCAGCGGAGCGAGCCAAGCCCAGCCAATGGGATAGAACGCCGCCACCCACAGGAAGGGCAGGAAAATCCCCATCTGCTCCAATGTATTGAGTTGCACGCGATAGGCGCGGTCGAATTCCGGATGGCCGCTGGTCGCCGGCGCTTGGATCTTGTGCTTGGCGCGAAGATTGCCCACGCGGAACCCGGTGTAGAAATAGAAGAACCCGATCAAGAGCGTGACGATGGCCGTCCACAAGGTTGCTGGTATCATGATTTTCTCCCAAGTAGCCGCGTGTTCGCGATCTTCGTCAGCCGCGAGTATAGCGAGAAGCCTCATTTTTGAGGGATACCGCAAGGTCCGCGCCGTGAACGGCCATAAAAAAAGCCGCCAATGCTTCGGCGGCTTTAGTACCTACCTTGAATTTCTACGATCAGGCGACTGCCATCAAGCCCTTGAGTTTGCTGATGGCATTCGATTCAACCTGACGCACACGCTCCGCGGAGATGCCGTATTCATCGGCCAGCTCATGCAGCGTTGCTTTGTCGTCGGTCATCCAGCGGCGCTTCAAAATACTGCGGCTGCGCTCGTCGAGCTTCTCGAGCGCCATTCCCAAGCGGTCGGTCGAATCCTCTTCCCACTCGGCGCGTTCTACTTCGACCGCAGGATCGGCATTGCTGGCCGGCAAGTACAGGGCCGGCGAATAAGCCTCTTCCTCGTCGCTTTCCGGCGTCGGATCGAAGGACATGTCGCGCGCCGACAGGCGCTGCTCCATCTCCCGCACGTCGGCCACATCGACCCCTAGGTCGCGGGCAACCGCGGCCGTTTCCGCCTCCGACAGCCACGCCAAGTTCTTCTTCATCTTGCGCAGATTGAAGAACAGCTTGCGCTGCGACTTGGTGGTCGCCACCTTGACCAAGCGCCAATTGCGTAGCACGTATTCGTGAATCTCGGCACGAATCCAATGCACGGCGAAGGACACCAGCCGCACGCCCACCGTGGGGTCAAAGCGCTTCACCGCTTTCATGAGGCCCACATTGCCTTCTTGCACCAGGTCACCCATGGGCAAGCCATAACCCAAGTATCCGCGTGCAATGTGCACCACGAATCTCAAGTGCGAGAGCACGAGTTGCCGGGCCGCGTCTAAATCGGCCTCGGACCGAAACTTCACCGCCAGTGCGACCTCATCTTCCTTCGACAGGACCGGAATCTGGGACACGCGGTCTATATAAGAATCCAGGCTCCCAACGGGGCCTGCGAATACCATTCCTGTTTGTTTTGCGACTAAAGCAGCGGTCATTAATGCCTACCTCCGAGCGAATCATTCAGTCAAATCTACAGGCACAATAATAGCACTCTTAGGGTTAGAGTGCTAAGGCCGGGGCGTAGTTCGGTTCCCAGCTAATCATTTAAAAACATATACTTATGTCGGTTCGATCGCTCGTATATGTCGCGTCGCAGCAAGCCAGGAGCCCAACCAAGAAAGCGCGACTGCCAGGCTTAGAACACCCAAACCCACCACAAGTTTCAAGCCTTCGAGTCGAAAGTCGCTGCCGTACAAAAAAGCCAGCTGCGCGACCGGCCGAGCCAGGACCACGGAGGCGATGGCGACCAGGGTGAGGGCCAACAGACCCCCGCCCAAGCCGTACCAAATCCCGCTGTAAAGGAAAGGCCGCCGGGCAAACCCATCCGACGCTCCGACCAGTTTCATGACCTCGATTTCCGAGCGCCGGTTCAATATATCGAGACGAATCGTGTTGCTGACGATGAGCACGATTCCGACTCCCAACAGGCCGCCGGTGAGCAGCACCACCCGCCGCAAAAGATCGAGCATGGCGTGCAGGCGCTTCACCCAGTCGGTGTCGATCTGCACCGTCTGGACATCGCTCAAGGCAGCGATGGCGCCTTTCAGCGTCTCGGTGCCCTGCGGCGTGCTCGCTGTCAAAGTCGGCGTCACGACCAACGTATCGGGCAGCGGATTGTCGCTCAAGACATCCAATGCCTTGCCGAATCCCGAGTCGTTGCGAAAATCCGCGAGTGCTTGGTCCGCCGTGATGATGCGTACCGCGGCGACATCGCCGCGTGCTTTGAGCTGCTTGGCGAGGGATTGCACGCGGGCGGCGCCCGCCTTCTTGTCCATGTAGACCGACAAGTCGTAGGCCTCGTTCCAATTGCCGGTGGCGATGCGCGCATTCTGCAGCAGCAAGCTCAAGAACAGGGGCAATGCGAGCGCAACGGCGATGACGCCCATGGTCATCAACGTGGCGAAGGGCTGATGCATGATGCGGCCCAGCGAGCCCACCAACACTTGCGCATGCCGCGCGAAGTAGGCGCTGATGCTCATGGGGAATCTCCGCCAATGACCCGCCCTTCGCTCAGCACGATACGCCGTGCACCGACCCGGTCGATGAGGTGCACGTCGTGGCTGGCGACCACCACGGTCACGCCGACTGCGCTGAAGCGTTTGAACAGCTTCATGATCTCGAGCGCGAGTTCAGGGTCCAGATTGCCCGTGGGTTCATCGGCGATGAGCAATGCGGGCTTTGCGACCACGGCGCGTGCAATGCCCACGCGCTGCTGCTCGCCGGTCGACAGTTCCAACGGGCGGGATTTTTCCTTGCCGAGCAGGCCGACCTGATCCAACGCCGCCCGCACGCGCTTGTCGATTTCACGCCTCGGGACGCCGGCGATGATGAGCGGCAGCGCGACGTTGTCCGACACCGGCCGGTCATGCAGCAACTTGTGGTCCTGGAACACCACGCCGATGCGTCTGCGAAACTGCGGGATGCCGCGCGGCTTAACGCCCGCCGTATTCTGGCTGTTGACGATGACCTGGCCGCGTGTGGGGCGCTCGATGAGCGCGATCAGCTTGAGGATGCTGCTCTTGCCCGCCCCGGAATGCCCCGTCAAAAATGTCAGCGCGCCGCTTTCAATGTTGAATGACACGCCGGCCAGAGCCTCGCGTCCATTCGGGTAGCGCTTATGAACTTGGTCGAAACGAATCATGCGGCCGCGTCGCGGGGTTCCGACTTCAAAAGTGCCGATACGAATTCCGACGCCTTGAACACGCCGAAATCCTCGGATTGCTCGCCGACGCCGATGAAACGAATGGGAATCTTCAGCCGCTGTGCAATGGCCAGCACCACCCCGCCTTTGGCCGTGCCGTCCAATTTGGTGATGACCAAACCGGTGACTCCCAAACCCTTGTTGAATTCTTCCGCCTGCGCCACGGCATTTTGACCAATCGTTCCGTCGAGCACCAACAACACCTCATGGGGAGCCGTGGCATCCAAGCGCGCGAGTACGCGCTTGACCTTCTTCAGTTCGTCCATGAGATGAGTCTGCGTGTGCAGCCGGCCCGCGGTATCGGCGATCAGGACATCGATGTTGCGCGCGCGCGCCGCCTGCAACGCGTCGAAAATCACGGCGGCAGGCTCGGCGCCCGATTGCTGAGCCACGATCGGAACGTTGTTGCGCTCGGCCCAGACTTCCAATTGCTCCCGAGCCGCGGCGCGAAACGTGTCGCCGGCCGCCAGCATGACGCTCCTGCCTTCTGCGAGCAGGCGGTGCGCCAGCTTGCCGATGGTCGTGGTCTTGCCGGCGCCGTTGATGCCGACGACCAAGATCACGAACGGCTTGGCGCGGGGATCGATCACAAGCGCCTGCTCGACAGGCTCTAAGATTTGGGACATGGACTCCTGCAAAGCGTTCAGCAGCGCATCGACATCGTTCAGCTCTTTGCGAGCGACGCGCCTGCGCAGTTCCTCGAGGATTCTGGCGGAGGCCTCGACGCCCACATCGGCCGTGATCAGCCGGGTCTCGAGCTCATCGAGAATCTCGGCATCGATCTTGCGGCCCGGAAGCAGCTCCACGATGTCGGTGGTCAGCCAGGCAGGACCTTGATTTAACTTTGCGCGCAGGCGTTTGAAAAACCCGCGCACACTCGGGGTTTCGGCTTCGTTCGTCATGGGATTGGTATGATACCGGCAGTGGCTACCTCCAAGCGGGATTTACCGGCGCCGCCCGGGCGTAATTCGGTGCGCATCATCGGCGGCGTTTGGCGCGGCCGGCGGGTTCATTTCCCCGATATGCCGGGCTTGCGCCCGACACCGGATCGAGTCCGGGAAACCGTGTTCAATTGGCTGCAGCACTCCCTGCAGGGAACCCGCTGCTTGGATTTGTTCGCGGGATCCGGCGCCTTGGGGCTCGAAGCATTGTCCCGAGGCGCAGCGGAGGTGGTGTTCGTCGAACAATTCCCCGCCGCGTCGCGCACCTTGCAGGAGCAATTGGTTCGCTTGAGCGGCGAGGGCAAAGGGCGCGTCATGGAAATGGGAGCCGCGCGATTTTTGCGCACTCCCGCGAAACCCTTCGACGTCGCGTTCCTCGACCCGCCTTTCGGCAAGGACGCTCTGGCCGAATACATTCCCATGCTGGATGCCGGCGAGTGGCTGAAAGTGGGCGGCCTGGTTTACCTGGAAAACGAACGAATCGCGGGCGTTCCGGCGATTCCCGCTCACTGGGAACTGCTCAAATCGAAGTCGGCGGGCGAGGTGGGGTATCATCTGGCGCGCGTCAACGGACGGAAATAGCCAATGCACAAGAGAAATGCCGTCTACCCGGGCACCTTCGATCCGATCACCAACGGTCACACCGACTTGGTTAGACGTGCCGCCTCGATCTTCGATCGCGTGGTGGTGGCGATTGCGGCAAATCCGAACAAGGCGCCGATGTTCACGCTTGAACAGCGCGTCGAGATGGCGCGGGGCGTACTTTCCGACGTGCACAACGTCGAGGTGAGGGGCTACGTCGGGCTCACCACCGATTTCGCCCGGCAAAATGGCTTGTCGGTCATCGTGCGCGGCCTGCGTGCCGTGTCCGACTTCGAATTTGAGTTTCAATTGGCTAATATGAGCCGGCACCTCACCCCGGAAATCGAATCGGTATTCATGACGCCGCAAGAGCAGTACACCTTTATCTCATCGACGCTGGTCCGGGAAATCGCGGTGCTCGGCGGCAATGTCTCCGAATTCGTGCATCCCCTCGTGGAGATCGAACTGAAACGGCATCGCAAGCTTTGATCCTGCAAGACGCACCTCGCCTCGGGCGAGCATGGAAATACGTGTGGCCGCTCTTTGCCGGAGCGGCGTTTGCCATCGCGGTGTTGGCGGCCGCACCGCCGGCGCAAGCCGACAACGTTCCTGCCGCTCATCCCGCCGTCGCGGCGCATGCGGCCGCCGCCACGCATGCGGCCGCCGCCACGCATCCGGCCGTTGCGCACAAGGGCGCCATCGCGAGCGCCTATCCGCTCGCGAGCCAGGCGGGCCAGGAAATTCTCGCGGCGGGCGGCAACGCATTCGATGCCGCCGTGGCGGTGTCGGCGGCACTGGCGGTGGTCGAGCCCAGCAGTTCAGGCCTGGGGGGCGGCGGGTTCTACCTGCTGCACCGGCAATCCGACGGCTTCGAGACCATGGTGGATGCGCGCGAGAAGGCGCCGGGCGCGGCAACGCGCGACATGTACCTGGACAAGTCGGGCAATGAGATTGCCAATGCGTCGACCAACGGTCCGTTGTCGGCGGCCATCCCCGGCGAACCTGCCGCATTCGAGTACCTGGCGCGCAAGTACGGCAAATTGCCGCTGAAGCAGAGCCTGCAACCCGCCATCCGCCTGGCGCGCGAAGGATTCCCGCTGTATGCGCGCCTGCAATTCGCCATCAAGGCGAAACACGATATTTTGGCGCGCTCGCCGGACGCCGCGAAGGCTTTTTTCACGGCCGACGGCAACGTGCCTGAGATCGGCGCCATCATCAAGCAGCCGGAACTGGCCAATACCCTCGAGGCAATCGCAGCCCAAGGCGCCAAGGGATTCTATGAAGGCCGCGTGGGCCAGAATCTCGTGGCCGGCGTGCGCGCGGGCGGCGGCATTTGGACGCTCGAGGATCTCAAAAATTACCGCGTCGTCGAACGCAAACCGCTGGTCGGCGAATATCATGGTGCGCGCATCGTAACGGCGCCCCCGCCGTCATCGGGCGGCATCGCCGTGCTGGATTCGCTCAATATCCTTGACGGTTTCGATTTGCATGACGTGGATTCCGCCACGCGCAAGCATTTCGTCATCGAATCCATGCGCCGTGCCTATCGCGACCGGGCGATTTTCCTGGGTGATCCGGATTTCATCAAGATGCCGCTGCAGCAATTGATGAGTGTCGACTACGCAGCCGGCCAGCGCAGCAGCATTCGCGCCGACAAGGCCATGCCCTCGGATTTGTTGCCGGGCATCGAATCGGAGCCGAAGGGCATGAACACGACGCATTTTTCCGTGCTCGACGCCACCGGAAACCGTGCGGCCGTCACCATCACGGTGAATCTGTTCTTCGGCAACGGCTACATGCCGGCGGGCACCGGCGTGCTGCTCAACAACGAAATGGATGATTTTTCCGTCAAGCCGGGCACGCCCAATGTCTTCGGACTCATCGGCAACACGGCCAACTCGATCGCACCCAACAAGCGCAGCTTGTCGAGCATGTCCCCCACGTTCGTCGAGACGCCAAAGGGCATGATGATCATCGGCTCACCCGGCGGAAGTACCATCATCAGCCAGGTGCTGCTGGGAACCTTGAACTATGTGGACGGCATGAATGCGGCCGACATCGTCAAATACCCTCACTACCATCATCAGTACTTGCCGGATGAGGTCGCCTACGAGCCGGGAGCGTTGAGCGATGCTGAGATCAAAGAGCTGCAAGCCAAGGGCCACAAGCTCAAGTTGTCGACGCGCCAGTGGGGCAA
>Ga0179587_10000019_pt1 | contig 85521 bp, 77 predicted proteins | sample CZODoug2_1_08_16_FD_185932 | JGI IMG/M metagenome (GOLD analysis project Ga0179587, IMG submission 185932) | Vadose zone soil fungal communities from Angelo Coast Range Reserve, California, USA - CZODoug2_1_08_16fungal | ecosystem: Environmental > Terrestrial > Soil > Vadose zone | place: USA...
CGGCTGTTGGCGCGCGAGCCGTCGACAGCGCGCCCGACCCGGTGTTGACAGCCCAGCCGGCCGTTGACACGGTCAGTGTTCCCCTACGGTCGCAAGCTCGCCGGCCGCCGCGCATGATCGTGGTTGGGCCGCCGCAATGAACGCGCGCGACTTTTACGCATGGCTCGGACCGTCCGCAACGCTGCCGCCAGATACATCCGCTGACGTGAAGCTCGAGCACGTGTGGCAATTCGATTTAGCTATCCAGGCCGCGAGCGATTCCCAAGCCGTGGCCTTGACGAACCGCAACCCTAAGCTTGCTCGTGACTATGCTGCACAAGAGGCCGTGCGCGAGGCGTTGGACGCACCTAACCCGCTGCATGCCGAGATCGCGGAGGCCACTGACAAGCTCGCAGCATTGAACGCAGCGCCGGCCGCGGTGCGCGCCGAGTATGCCGATGATCTCGCGATTCTGGCCTACGACCAGGACCAGCTATCCGCCTCTTACCGTTCGTTGGTTCTTGGAGAGTGACATGACGTTCGACTGGCAGAATCCTAATTACGTTGAAGTGTTCGCCGATCGACGGCGACGGCTCGCACGTCTGCGCTCTGATCCCAAGATGCTCGCGACGTTGAAAAAACTGTACGCCAACGATCCGGCATTATGGTGCAACCATCATGGCATCACGCTGGACCCGAGAAATATTGAGCGCGGCATACCGAGCTTAACGCCCTTCCAACTCATGCCGTTCCAAGAGGATTGGTTCGCTTTCACGCTGGAGAATTGGCGGATGGGCAAATACGTGCTCACCGAGAAGGGCCGCGAGATGGGCTTAAGTTGGTGCGCCGTGCATTTCGCCGTGTGGCTCACGACCATGCACCGCGGCGCAGCCGTGGGTTTCGGTAGCTCCAAGCTCGAGGGCGTGGATGTCATCGGCAACCCGAAATCGTTGCTCGAAAAAGTGCGCATCGTGTTCCGGTATTTGCCGCGCGAGATGCGCGCCGGCTGGACCGAGGCGGACGGCAAATATCTGTCGATCCGTATTCCCGAAACGCAGTCAATCATCGTGGGCGAGGGCGGTACGGATATTGGTCGCGGCGATAGAACCAGTCTTTACTTCGTCGATGAAGCCGAACATATGGCCAACGCGCAAAGTGTGGACCTGTCTTTGTCCGGTACGACGAACGCACGTCATGACATCAGCTCAGTCTCGGGATTCAGCAACCCGATGGCGATCAAGGTGCAAGAGGGCAAGCACCCGGTGTTCCGGTGTCGGTGGCAGCAGGATTTACGCAAGTCCGAAAAATGGCACCAAGAGCAGATCGACAAGTACGGAGCGGATGTAGTCGCGGCGGAATTCGACGGCGACCGCTATGCCGGGCGGACGGGCCAGGTTATCAATCCGCTGCACGTGCGCGCGAGTTTGAACCTGCACAAGAGACTCGGGATTAACCCCACGGGTCGCGCGGTCGGCGGCATGGACTTGTCCGGGGGCGGAATCGACCTCACGTCATTTGCCGCCCGCCGCGGTCCTGTACTGACGCATCTGTCAGCGTGGAAACCTACGCAGATGAAAGACTCAATTTTGCGGGTTCACAAGACCATGGACGCACTTGGCATTACGAAATTCTTGTACGACTCGGTTGGCGTCGGCTACGCGGCCGGCGAAATCTCTGACGGCATTTGCATTGCTCACCGTGCCGGCCGGCACATACAGGCGATACCGTTTTGCGGCGGCGAAGCTGTCGTAAATCCAACCAAGAATTTCCCCGGCTCGCAGATTAAAAACGAAGATCTGCTATCTAACACGAAGGCCCAAGTGTGGTGGTACGGCGCGCATGCGTTCGCGAATTCTTATCGGCTCTCCCAAGGTGACAAGTCTGTCAGTCCCGATGACTGTATTTTTATCGACACGGACGGCGTTGACGATGTCAATTCGCTGGTTGCTGAGCTGAGCCAAGCGACGTACACCACGAATCTTGCGGGCAAGATCGTGATTGAGAAAGCACCGGAAGGATCGCGCTCGCCGAATAGGGCCGACTCGCTGTTGATTTGCTACAGCCCGCAAAAATACGTGATGGTCATTACGCGAGCATTGATCGAGGCGGCCAGCGCGCCCGGCCCGGGAACTGCCTTCAGCAACCAAATGCACTTATCGACGAGGATGTAAAATGAAACGCTACATACTTGAGCAGATCGCGGCAGAGCCGCTAGAGCCCTTGCCTCCAACTGTAGCCGCCGCACCATTGCCGGCCGCGCTGCCCGCTGCGAAGCCAGCAGCGAAAAAATCTTTGCCGATGGGAGCGCTGTTACGTGCCGTGCAGGGCGGTTCGACTGCTGGCGTCGATCGTGCTGGACCCGTAGCGGCCCCGACGCACGACGCCCCCGCTTGGCTCGCGGCCGAAATGCCACCTCCGGTCATGCAACGGCCTGCATCGCCACGCACTAGGGACTGAACATGAGAGTCACGACACGCGCCGCCGCTGTAGCTGCACAGCGCCACGTTTACCGAGGCCGCCCGTGCCTTCGTGGGCATGATGGATTGCGGTATAAAGCATCTCGCAATTGTGTGGCCTGCACCCGCGAACGTGCGCTCGGCGTGTATCGACACGAGCGCGACCTACTTCGCGCCGAACGTGCGCGCGAAGTAGATATTGACGATTGCATAAAGGCATAAAGGTGTTTTGCCTTTTGCGAATCGCTAATCTAATCCTCGTGTCACAGGGGCGATAACGTCAAACCCGACTGCGGAGAAGCGAGGTCATTCCCTCGGAAACCGCCGGCACCGGATTCGAAGCTCAGTGCTTAAGAGCGTTCGATTCACCCCCTGGGCTCGCTGCGGCTGGGTTGTTCTCTACCAGTCCGCAGCGGCCTTTTTGACTATAGGAATTTTTAGACATGGCACTCATTTCCCAGATGGACCCGACCGAAGCGGGCGAATTGCTCTACAAGAAATTCATGGCGGCCCACGAAGCCAACCGGGGCGGATCACCTGAGGATCATCCGAGCCGCGACGTACAAAAATGGAATCGCATCGCAGCGACCGGCGGCACCGGTAGCGAAAAGCGGATCGAGAAAGGCGAGGACGATCAGCAGCCAGAAATTACCGAGAACGGCAATGCCGGCGCAACCCCTGCGATGGATTCCGCCGCCCGCGCCGCCGAAGAAATCGAAGATTCGAAAATTCGAAATTCGGGATCGGCCACGATGGCCAGCGATCTATGGGCTGCGCGCGCTCGTCGCAGCGATCCGCGGAAGATTCGCGCAGTCGCTGCCGCAATTCCCGGATACGACCGGCTCAAGTAAGGAACGGCCACCACATGACACGATCATTATTGCGAGATTCCGCCGGCCGTGTAATCGGCGCCTGCGACGGTTGCAACGACGGCTTTGACATCCTCGGTCGTCGAGCGTACCGGCCGCGCGCACGCCCTGCGCCGCGGGCACGTCCCGCCGCTGACCGTGACATTACGGTCACGATCGACCCGCCGACGATGGCCGAAAGCCTCAAGGGTTATCGACGGCTCAAATAGTTTCACACCACAAATCGGAGATACACCATGACTGACACCACAGCCTTGAGAATGAACGGATATCTAGTAGACCCCACCAGCCCGCTGATAGTCTGCCGGCGAGAGGGCGCCCGCTGGGCTCAAGAGCGAACGGGCTACATACGCATTGACATCGACCGCGACACGAAGATAGCTCGCGAGATCGTCGAAAAGCTGCTCGAGGTCGTCGATTCTCCACGTGCATTGCTCGGGCGCACTTCCCAAGGCTCGGCCGTCATGCTGTTCCGCGCTGGCGAAAAGCCCGTGAGCCCAGACATGCAGGGCACTCACTCACGTGGCCATTTCGAGTTGGCCTTGGGCAGCGGCGAGAAAATCACAATCGATATCGATAGCGTCGGGGCCGTCATCGTCCCGAATTATTCGTGGGGCAAGCGCAGCCCCGAGTCTGTGCCCCGCCACGAGTTACCGGAACTGACATCGGACGTTGGCGATGCCGTCATTACGGAGGCTTTCAAGCTCGGTTGCACGTGGGCACCAACCGCCGAGGAAATTGCGGCGGAGGCGGCGCGTCAGGAACGGTACAAGCAGATCGCTGCCGACATCGCCAGTGGAAAACTTATCCCAAATCCGACGCCCGAGCAGCAATTGGAAATCGACGATAACAAGCTCGTGGCCGCTCACGAGGGCGCCGAGTTTCACGAATACGACGGCAATTTCGCGAATCTCGTGATTTCTGCACGTCGTCGCGTGGCTCGGCGCAAGGCGCAGGCCGTCGCGGCTTGATGATGACAGCCACGTACAGCGAGGCAAAAGCGGCCGGCGCTAAGCACTACGAGGGCAAACCATGCCCCCTTGGTCATACCCGGCGCTACGTGAGCACGAGCACTTGCGCAGACTGCCGCCGCATGCCGACCGCTACGACGGCGAAAGGCAAGCCCGCCGCGCCTGTCACCGCGCGCTATAGCCTCGCCTCGGTGTGGCGTCGTGATTGCCCACAATGCGGACCCGAATCACTGTTCGTCGGTTCTTCGTGTGTCTCATGCGGGCACAACACCGACGCCAGGCAAGAGCGACGATTGTACCGGCACCCGCCGCCCAGGCTGACCATGCCGATCGCCGAGGGCACCAACATACTGGCGTTGATGAAGGCCAAGGCATGATCCTCCTAAAAGATCACTTCATCGCCAAGTTGATGGCCTTCAAAGGCGACGATGAGACCCAAGAGGCCATGGTTGCAATCGAGATTACCGAGGCGCCCGGCGAGGACGTAGAGATTGCATTCGACGATCGCGGCGAGAAGGTCTATTTGCGGTTTCGTCTCGCTGATCTACAGATGGCCGTATTGCGGAGTCGAGCGACCGAGAAATAAAAGGGCCGCCCCGACGTGCGAGCGGCCGAAAACATCGAATGTGCTTGCACCTATTTATTATCGTTCGAACAACCCAGCGAACCACGACCACACCGACGTAGGACGCGCAGGGGCAGCGACGGGGCGCGATGCGGCCAACCGGGTCAGTGCTTCCGCTGCATCCTGGCGCGCTGGCGTAAGGGGTTCAGGCACTAGGGCGAGCGGGGCGGCGACGACCGGCTCAGTGAATCGGAATTGAATGACCTTACGGGCGGTTTCGTTACCTTCGAGATCCAGCAGCCGGCATACAGCGTGGTCACTGGTCAGCACTACGGATTCGTCGAAGCTGGGCAGCGTGTCTAGATCCAGGGCTTCGCGGGCTTGCCGCGCCAGGGCCCAGCGTGTGGAATCGAAAGCGGGGAACGTCGCCACGACGGGCGTTAGAATATTCGTGTTCATCGATGCACCTCATATGTGCGTTGGTGGAAAGTCGTCGCCGGCCCTGGTTACAGCCAGGGTCGACGGCGCGTTATTTAATCTCTCGGAGCACCTTGCGGAAATGCCGCTCGGTAATACTACTCATCTCCCCGATGGCGTCTCGCACGTCTGGCCATATATCGCGCGGCTTGGCGTCTGGTGGATGCTTCGCCATGATGGCTTTGATCGGCGCCTTGGTTTTGAGCCCCTGTTTGATCTTCGCCTGTTTCGCAGTCTCCCGGTTCGTGTCTTTGCGCCGGATGTTCGCGGCGGCATTGCCGTGCAATGCCTCGTCGACCGCATCGATTAGCCTCTCGTCGCGGTCGGCGGACTTCCGCTCAATCTTGAGATTTCGCCTAAACCCATCGTCGAGCAACAGCCGGTCGAGCGGGATAGCGTCCTGCGGCTTTTTCTTGCTCATCGCTTCGCCGCCTCGCATTCCTCGATAAACGCCGCCAGCTTGGACAGCGCCTTGCGTCGCTCGTCGAAATATTCGTGCGCGTCGTAGATGCCTTCCACGCCTTTGATCTTGTGGTTGAGGCACCGCTCGGCAATGAAGCGATCGACACCCAAAGCGGCAAGCTGCGTGCGCGCCGTGCGCCGCAGATCATGAATGTGGAAATGGGGAACGCCAGGCATGAGCTTGCGCACCTTGGACAACGCGACGTTGAGCGTATTATCGTGGATATGAGGCAGCATCCGGTCCTGAGCCTTGCGCGCCGGTAACAAGTAGTCGCTGCCCTCGCCGAGCCGCACCAGTTCACGCAGGGCTTTGACGGCCGCGGCGGGAAGCGGGATATCGATAGCGGCCTCCGTCTTGGTGCGTCCGACCGGTAGCTTCCATATGGCGGCCTTCAAGTCGAATTCGTCCACGCGGGCCATAACCAGTTCGCTCTTGCGCACGGCGAGCAGCAACAGCAATTTGAAGGTGTGGAAATTCTGGATCGAAAAGCCGGGCGTTTTGCGCATCGCTGCGAAGAACTTCACGATCTCATCCGGAGACAGCTTGCGGTCGCGTGCCGATTCCTCTCCGCCGGCTTCCTCGTCCGTCAACTGATTGGCGGGGTTGCGGGCCTGCGTCGTTTTTTCCTGATTGATGGCGTAGTCGAAAATCTTCCGTGTCCAACGCAACACGTCGTTGGCGGTCGTGCGCGCGCCCCGTTCGACGATCTTGTTGAGCATCACCTGGACGTGGTGCACCTTCACCTCATCAACCGGTATCTCGCCAAGCTCGGGCCGGATATCCCGCTCAATTCGAGCATGCACGATTTCGGGATGTTTCCACCGGGGGACTTTGACTGTGGCCAAGCGGCCGTCGGGCTGGCGCACCTTCACGGTTTTCGTGGCGTACTGCTTCAGGTAATCGTCCAACAGATCCGAGACCGTGTACGCGCCGGCCCGCGTCGCCTGAATCTTGGCAAGGTCCGCTTGAGTGTTCTCCCGCGCCTCCGTGGCAGGGTCTTTGCCGTTCGCGGTAATGCCCGCCAGCAACTTATCAGCCGTCCTGCGGGCATCGGCGAGGGTTAGGCGCTTGCGGCTGCCCAGGACCATTACGCGCGGCGTATTGGCGAATCGGTAGCGCAGGCGCCAGACCGGATCCGCGTAACCCTTCCTGAAGGTCAGCGTCAGCCCGTCGCCCACACTCCGTTCGAATGGTTGTCCCGTGCGCTCCCACCCGCTGACGGTCTTCTCCGTGACTCCAGTAACACGCTGCTTCCTGACCTTACCCATGATTCACCTCGTGTCCCCTGATTTCCGGTCACCGCGACCTGCGGGACACGTGAGGGGACACGAAGAGTATGCGCTGAGGTGATTTGAATTGATAGAAGGCGAAACTGCGCGAAGGCTATTCTGTGGGCAATATCTCGGTTTTGACCGGGTTTATCGTTATCGCCTTGAATCATTTAACATCATTCTACGTTCTGCACCTGCTCCCGCATCTGCTCGATCAGAACTTTCATGTCGACCGCAGCGCGCGTGGTTTCGATGTCCTGCGATTTGGAAGACAGGGTGTTGGCCTCGCGGTTGAGTTCCTGCATCAGAAAATCCAGCCGTCGGCCCGACGGTTCCTGCACGGTGAACGCTTTGCGCACTTCCGTCACGTGCCCGCGAAGCCGATCGAGTTCCTCGTCGACGTCCTGTCGCTGCGCGAGGATGGCGAGTTCCTGCTCCAGTCTCTCCTGGTTGACCTCGGTCGCCATTTGCGCAATGCGATCGAGCAGTTTGGACCGCATGCGAGCGCGGACCTCGGGCAGCCTTTCGGTAACCATTGCGGCGAAGCCCAGCAAGCCTGCGCATCGCTGCTCGAGGGCGTCGCGCAGTCGGCCACCCTCGCTGTCGCGAAACTGAGTAAGTTCCGCCAGGGCCTCGCCGAGCAGTGCTTGCGCTGCCGCCACCAGCGCGGCCGTGTCGCGCGTATCGTCGCGCATCACACCCGGCCAGCGCAGCAAATCCAGGACTTCGATCCGCGCCGCGGAGCCGGCCGCCGCGGCGATTTGTTGTGCGCGGTGGGTGAGGCTGCCGAGCAGCTCGGCATCGACCTCGAGCGTGCTCGCCGCTGCAGCGGGACGAAAATGCAGTGAAACGTCCACCTTGCCGCGCTTGACGGCGCGTGCGATGGTCTGCCGGAAATCCGCTTCCGCACTGCGAAAGTCCTCCGGTAAGCGGCAGCCTATCTCGAGGAAACGATGGTTGACCGTTTTCAGTTCCCACGACAGCAGTCCCCAGGGAAACTGCCGCTCGCGCCGCGCAAAGCCGGTCATGCTACGAATCATAGGGGTCTCGGCCAAAATCGGCCATAATGTGGCCTCCAGTTTAACGGGTCCCCAAGGAGCTGTCATTGCAGATCGAGACCGCGGACGTGAGCCTGATCGGCCATCGCGACGAAAATCAGGACCGGGTCGCGGTGGCGGCTGCCGAGCACGCCGTTCTGTTGGTCGTCATTGATGGCATGGGCGGACACGCGGAAGGCGCCCGCGCCGCGGAGACGGCCCTGTCGACGCTCTTGGAATTATTCTGGCAGACGCCGCACCCGATTTTCGATCCGCTGGGATTCTTGCATCTGTCCTTGGGAAGGGCACACGAGGAAGTGGTGAAGCTCGGAGTCGGCCTCGGCGTCGAGGCGCGGCCGCGCGCCACTTGCGCGGTGTGCTTGGTGCAGGAAGGCGCGGCGTATTGGGCGCATGTGGGCGACAGCCGCGTCTATCAACTGCGGCAGGCGCAGGTACTGGAGCGCACGCGCGATCACAGCCACGTGGAGGTGCTGCTGCGCGAGGGTCTGATCACCGAGGCGGAAGTCCACGGACACCCGATGCGCAACTACGTCGAGTGCTGTCTCGGCGGCGACGCCGCGCTGCCCGAGATGAGCATTTCCACGCGCCGCCGGCTGAAGCCGGGCGACATGCTGTTGCTGTGCACCGACGGCCTGTGGGCCAATCTCAAAGATCAGGATTTGGCGCGATTCGCGCAAGCTGCAGGTAAACCCTTGCGTGATTCGTTGACTGACTTAGGCACTCAAGCGGTCGCGGCCTCCGCCCCGTACAGCGACAACACGAGCGCTGCGGCGCTCCGCTGGCGGGCCGCGTGAGCGCGATACGGCCGAGCGGCCGGGCTCCGGATGAATTGCGCGCCCTCTCCTTCGTGCGCGGGTTTACGCAGCATGCCGAAGGTTCGGTTTTGGTGAGCTTCGGGGGCACCCGCGTGCTGTGCACGGCGAGTATCGAGGAAAGCGTGCCGTCGTTCCTGCGCGGGCAGAACCAAGGGTGGGTCACCGCCGAGTACGGCATGCTGCCGCGGGCCACGCACACCCGCTCGGCGCGCGAGGCCGCGCGCGGCAAGCAAACCGGTCGGACGCAGGAAATTCAGCGCCTGATAGGCCGCGCCCTTCGGGCCGTGGTCGACTTGAAAGGCTTGGGCGAGCGCACGGTCACCGTGGATTGCGACGTGCTGCAGGCTGACGGCGGAACCCGCACCGCGGCCATCACCGGCGGGTTCGTGGCACTCGCGGACGCCATCGATACGCTGTTGAAAAAGCGTGCCCTCAATTCAAATCCCCTGCACGGCCAGGTGGCCGCCGTCTCCGTGGGCATCTACCGCGGCACGCCGGTGCTCGATCTGGACTACGCGGAGGATTCGAATGCGGAGACCGATATGAACGTGGTCATGAACAGCGGCGGCGCATTCGTCGAGGTTCAAGGCACTGCGGAAGGCCACGCCTTTCGGCGCCACGAACTCGATCAGCTGCTGGATCTCGCCTCCCAGGGCATCTCCCGGCTGCATGCCGCCCAGCTCAGTGCACGCGCAGCGTGAGCGGCTGGTCATCGCCTCCGGCAACTTAGGGAAGCTGCGCGAATTTCGGGAGTTGCTGGCCGGCTTGCCGTTCGACGTCATCGCGCAGGGGGATCTCGGCATAGCTGCTCCGGAGGAGACGGGCACGAGTTTTCTCGAGAACGCACTGCTCAAAGCACGTCACGCCGCGGGCGCCGCGCGGGCGCCGGTCATCGCGGACGACTCCGGGCTCGAGGTGGATGCCCTGGGTGGAGCCCCCGGCATCTATTCCGCACGGTTCGCAGGCGTGGGCGCCGGCGATGCCGCGAACAATGCCAAGCTGCTCGATGCGCTAAAGGCGATTCCGCTGCGAATGCGCAGTGCGCGTTACCGCTGCGTTCTGGTATTCGTCGCCGGCGATGCGGACCCTGTGCCTCTCATTGCCGAGGGCGTGTGGGAAGGCTTTATCGTGGATTCACCCCGGGGATCTGCGGGTTTTGGATACGACCCGCACTTCTGGCTGCCGGAGTTGAAGATGACGGCGGCCGAGCTCGATCCCGGCGAAAAAAACCGCCGCAGCCACCGGGGGACGGCGCTGCGGCTGTTGCGCGAGCGGCTCGAGGCGCGCACGTGAAGGGGCTCGCGCTGTACGTCCATTTGCCCTGGTGCGTGCGCAAGTGTCCGTACTGCGATTTCAATTCACATCAGCTGAAATCGGCGCGGCCCGATCGTGGCTACCTTACCGCGCTCATGCAGGACTTCGAGGCGGAATTACCGCTGGTTGCGAGCCGCCGAATCGACACGGTCTTCTTCGGCGGCGGAACGCCCAGCTTGTTCGCCCCAGAGGACTTCGCCTGGTTGCTGCACGCGCTGCGGCAGCGCATTGAGTTCGCGGCCGACGCTGAGATCACGCTGGAAGCCAACCCGGGCACCGTCGAGCGCGGTCGCTTCGCCGGCTACCGGGACGCGGGGATCAATCGCGTATCGCTGGGGGCACAAACGTTCTCCGCGGCGGCCCTCGAGCGCCTCGGGCGCATTCATACATCGGACGACACGCACCGCGCGGTCGAGGAGCTGCGGTCCGCGGAGATCGGGAATTTCAACCTGGATTTGATGTATGCGTTGCCCGAGCAAGCTCTCGACGCGGCGATCTTCGATGTAGAAACCGCGTGCGCGCTCGCTCCCGCGCATATTTCCTACTACCAGCTCACGCTGGAACCCGGCACCGTGTTCCACGCCCGCCCGCCGCCGCTGCCCGACGATGAGGCGGCGTGGCGAATACAAAGCGAATGCCAGGCGTTGCTGGCGGCAGCCGGCTATCGGCAATATGAGGTTTCCGCATACGCCCGCGACGGCTTCCAATGCCGGCACAATCTCAATTACTGGCTGTTCGGCGATTACCTCGGCCTCGGCGCCGGAGCGCATGGGAAGTTGAGCCTTGAGCCGCCCGGCAGAATTTTACGCACGGCGAAGCCCAAGCAGCCGCGCGACTTCCAGCAACGCGTCGCCGAGTCGAGCGTCGGCATCGGCGAGCGCAATTTCATCGCGGTCGCCGATCTGCCGTTTGAATTCATGCTGAATGCATTGCGGCTCAACGAGGGGTTTTCCAACCAGTGCTTCGAGTCGCGCACCGGTCTTGAAACGGAAGTTTTCAGGGCCGCCATGCAAGAATCGGCGGGCCGCGGGCTCATCGATGCCACCGATGTCGGATGGAAGCCGACAGATTTGGGCAGACGATTCCTAAACGATCTGCAGTCGCGTTTCCTGGAATGAGCTTATGCACATGGGCCGTGACCTCTCGCACAAAGCAGTACCTACAGCACATTGCGCCTGCGTTAGGTCAAATGAGGCCGGCAACACATTGAAAAATAAGATGAAACTAACCTGTCTATTTTTTGACCAAGTTAACATTTATGGGAATTTCCGCTGAGCGAAGAGCGGCGGTCCGGCTTCGTCCACAGAGTTATCCACAGATATTGTGGACAACATTGCAATTGCTTGACACCCAAGGGGTTCGGCTCAACCCATTGCCCGATCAGGTGGTCTTAAAGTATGATACTCGGCCCGTTTAAACGGGCACACCCTGGCGTGGCGATAATTTTCCGGCAAACGACGCCGGCTTGGCCGTGAGATTTGGCTTAGCCTGGAGTTTGGGTTTTTATCGATTCTGCCGTCAAAGATACACGAGGTTCCCATGAAAGCCGGCATCCATCCTGATTACAAAGAAATCACCGTCACCTGCACGTGCGGAAATACGTTTCCCACCCGCTCCACCATCGGCCAAGATCTGCAGGTTGAGGTCTGTTCGAACTGCCATCCGTTCTATACCGGCAAGCAGAAGATCGTGGATACCGGCGGTCGTGTGGACAAGTTCCGCAAGAAGTACGCCGCGGCCGCGGCCAAAGCCTGATCTTTCGGCTGCCTTTGCGCTGCATGCGCGGAGTCCAACTCCGCGCATGCATTTCCCTCGTCCATCTCCTTGAGAATTAGGTCTCTTCGCCGGCCGCGCTGACGGCTGGCCGCCGCGCAACGTGCCGCTTGCCGGGCGCAGCTAGCCGCCCGCCCTTGATTCCCCTGTACGGCCGTGCAACTCTGCGGGGTTCCATATCGAAGGTACCATTCCGTCGGAAAAGCGCATGAGCACGAAATACGAACTGAAGAATCTCGCCACCGGTAAGTCCACTGAACTCGATTCCATGTCGGGCACCATCGGTCCCGATGTGCTCAACATCTCCCATTTGACCAGGGATATGAATGTTTTTACGTTCGATCCCGGATTCATGGCCACCGCCAGCACCGAAAGCAAGGTCACCTACATTGACGGCGACGCGGGGGTGCTTTTATATCGCGGGTACCCGGTAGAGCAGCTGGCGGAACGATCGAGTTTCCTCGAGGTGGCCAATCTGCTCATCAACGGTAGCTTGCCCACGAAGGCGGGACTCTCCGCGTTTCACAATTCCATCATGCGGCACACCATGGTCAACGAACAGTTGCTGCATTTTTTCCAAGGGTTCCACCACGACGCGCATCCCATGGCCATGGTTTCGGCAGTGGTCGCGTCCATGGCGGCGTTCTACCATGACACCACGGACATCACGAACGCGCGCCACCGCGAAATATTTGCGCACCGCATCATCGCGAAGCTGCCCACCATTGCGGCCGCGGCGTACAAGCACACGCTCGGTCAACCCTTCGTTTATCCGCGCAACGACCTTCACTATTGCTCGAACATGCTCAATATGTTTTTTGCGGTGCCGTGCGAGCCGTACGCGATCGACCCAGTCGCCGCCGAGGCTCTGGATCTGTTGTTCATTTTGCATGCCGACCATGAGCAGAACGCGAGCACGTCGACCGTGCGCCTCGCCGGCAGCACCGGCGCAAACCCCTATGCCGCCATTTCCGCCGGTGTGTCGGCGCTCTGGGGGCCGGCACACGGCGGTGCCAACGAGGCCGTGCTCGACATGCTGGACGGCATCGGCTCGGTGGCGCACATCGACAAATTCCTCAGCAAAGTCAAGGACAAATCCGACGGCGTCCGGCTCATGGGTTTCGGTCACCGTGTCTACAAGAATTTCGACCCGCGTGCGAAGATCATTCGGGGGATGTGTTACCGGGTCCTCGAGAAACTCGGGCGCACCAACAATCCGCTGTTCGAATTGGCGCTCAAGCTCGAGGAGATCGCGCTCAAGGACGAGTACTTCGTCTCGCGGAAGCTGTACCCGAACGTCGACTTCTATTCGGGCATCATCTACAGCGCGCTGGGCATTCCCCGTTCGATGTTCACCGTCATGTTCGCGATCGCGCGCACGGCCGGCTGGGTCGCGCATTGGCAGGAAATGGTGTCGGATCCCAACATGAAGATCGGCCGCCCTCGCCAGCTTTACACCGGCCCCACGCAACGAGATTATCAGCCCATAGAAAAGCGCTGAACGCGTGCTCGCACGGACTACAGTTCGATCAGTCGCACTCACTGCATTGCTGCTCGTCGCGTCAGCACACGCCGGACCGATTGAGGCAGTCCCCGAAAAGAACATCTGCGCCGATGCCGCGAGCCCGCTGGCCCTGGGCTCGGCGCAGTGGAACGGGTGGGGGCGCGACGTCGAAAATACGCGATACCAGCCGGAGCCCGCGATTCGCGCCTCCGACGTGCCCAAGCTTGCATTGAAGTGGGCGTTCGGATTTCAGGGCAGCGCCGTAGCCGGTCAACCGACGGTGGTCGACGGCCGGCTGTTCGTCGTGAGTTCCGCGGGCCGAATCTATTCGCTGGATGCCAAAACGGGCTGCACGTATTGGACCTTCGATGCGCCGGCCGGGACCCGCACGGCGGTTTCCATCGGAGAGTTCGCACCACCACGAAGTGCCGCCGCCCCGAAATATGCGGCTGCCCCGCGCCGCAAGCATGGCGGTTCCAAAAAGTCGAAGCGTCAGTTCACCCTGGCCCATCTGGATATTCTGAAGGCGCCGAGTGCGGCGTTCTTCGGCGACGATACCGGCGCGGTCTATGCGCTGGACGCACAGAAAGGTACGTTGCTGTGGAAGACCGTGGTCGACCCGCACCCGCTGGCGCGCATTGTTGGCGGACCCACGCTGTACCGCGATCGGTTGTACGTCGTGGTCGCATCGAATGAGCAGAGCGCGGCAATCGACGCGGCCTATGCCTGCTGCACCTTTCGCGGCAGCGTGGCGGCGCTCGACATGGCGACCGGACGCGTGCTGTGGAAAACTTTCACCATTTCGGAAGAACCGCGGCCTTATCGCAAGAACTCCTCGGGAGGCCAGGGACTAGGGCCCGCGGGCGGTGCGGTAGCGGCGGCTCCCTCCATCGACATCAAGCGCGGCCTCCTGTATGTGGGCACGGGCGGATCATTGACGGACCTCAATCAGCCGTTGACCGATGCCGTGGTGGCGCTCGATTTGAACGACGGTCAGCTGCGCTGGGCAAAGCAATTCCCTCGGCACGATAAGGCGGGAGCCGCGGATTTCGCCAGCTCTCCCATTCTGCGTACACTGGCGGACGGCAAGCAAATCCTCTTGGCCGGGCAAACGTCGGGCATCGTGTATGCGCTCGATCCCGATCATGGCGGCGACGTCCTATGGCAAACCAACGTCGCCGAAGGCGATGCTGCCAACGGGATCGAATGGGGTCCTGCAGCGGACCACCGCCGGCTCTACGTTGCCCTGTCCGGTTTGGTGGCTGAACCCGACAACACGTCGGGCGGCCTTGCCGCACTCGACATGAAAACGGGAATCAGGCGCTGGTATACCCCGGCCCCGTCCCCGGCGTGCACCTGGGGGCCCGCGGCCTGTGCGCATGCTCAGGCGCAGGCGGTAACCGTGATCCCCGGGGTGGCCTTTTCGGGGTCCATGGACGGCCATCTGCGCGCTTATTCCACGATCGACGGCAAGATCATGTGGGACACCGAGACCGCGAAGGATTTTCCGACCGTCAACGGAATCAGCGCGAGCGGCGGCTCCTTGGATCAGGGGGGCGCGACGATCGTGAACGGCGTCGTTTACATCAACTCAGGTTATGGCCAACGTTACGGCCAGCCGGGCAACGTTCTGCTCGCCTTTTCAGTGGACGGCAAATAGGTACGCGAATCCTTCTTATGACACGATCCAAACGGCTGTCTTTTCTTGGCCTATGCCTGGCGTATGGCGCGTCGGTGTCGGCCGCCCTGGGTGCCGCCGCGCACGCCCAACCGGCCGATACCGCATCTCCCATCGAAAATTCCGTGGTCAAAGTCTTTTCGACCATGCGTTTTCCCGACCCCTTCAAACCGTGGACCAAGCAGGCGCCGAACGAAATCACCGGATCCGGGGTCGTGATCGAAGGTCGACGCATCCTGACCAACGCGCATGTCGTGATGTACGCGAGCCAGGTGCAGGTGCAGGCCAGCGCGGCGGGCGACAAGGTGCCCGCGACGGTGGTGGCGGTGGCGCCGGGCATCGATCTTGCCGTCCTGCAACTCGACGATCCGACATTCTTCGACACGCATCCCGCCGTCGCGCGCGCGAGCAAACTGCCGCACATCAAGGATGCCGTGTTGGCCTATGGCTTTCCTACCGGAGGCAATTCGCTGTCCATCACCAAGGGCATCGTGTCGCGCATCGAATTTGTTTCCTACAACTATCCTGTCTCGGGGTTGCGCATCCAGGTCGATGCGGCGATCAATCCCGGCAACAGCGGCGGACCCGCGATCGCCGGGGACAAGATGATCGGACTTGCGTTCAGCAAGTTGAGCGGCGACGCGCAGAACATCGGCTACATCATTCCCAACGAAGAGGTCGAGCTGTTCCTGAAGGACATCGCGGATGGCCGCTACGACGGCAAGCCGGCGATGTACGACGATCTGCAGACGCTCGAGAACCCCGCCCTGCGCGACTACTTGAAGCTGGACAAGTCCGTCGAAGGCATGGTGGTTCACCATCCCGCCCATTCCGATGCCGCATATCCGCTGAAGGAATGGGATGTCGTGAGCCGCATCGGCAATGCGCCCATCGACAATCAGGGCATGGTCAAGATCGACAAGGATTTGCGCGTGAGCTTCGGATACTTGATTCAGCAGGTGGCGAGCAACGGCAAGCTGCCGCTGACCGTGGTTCGTGGCGGCAAGACCGTGAGCGTCCAGTTGCCGGTATCGGCGGAGCACCCGACGCTGGTCACGGATCTACGGGGAACATACCCTTCCTATTTCATCTACGGACCACTGGTGTTTTCGCCGGCGACCTGGCAGCTGGTATCCAGTCTCGAGAACAATGCCGGATTGATGCGCATGCTGGGCCTGGTGAAGAGTCCCTTGGTGACCCACGCCCTCGACGAACCGGATGGCAATCTGCAGGAACTCGTGGTGGTTTCCTCACCATTCTTTCCCCACAGGATTGCCAACGGCTATTCCAATCCCGCGGGCTCGGTGGTGTCTGCGGTGAACGGCACCCGCATCAAGAGCCTTGTCCATCTGGTCGCGGTGCTGCGCGACCTGAAGGATTCGTTCGTCACCATCGACTTCGATCAGAAGGGCGGTGAGGCTCTGGTATTCTCGAGGCAGGCCATCATGAGCGCCACCGACGATATCCTGATGGACAACGGCATCCGCGCTCAAGGCTCTCCCGACACTCTCGCGGTCTGGCAGGACAAGTCCGCGAAGTAAGCTTTCCCCGCAGCCGCCGACGCGGTCAATTGGCGTCGATGAGCTCCGACACTTCCCGCAAATCGGCCCGCTTCATCGGCCGTCCGTCAACCGGCGAGTAGGGAGACTGCCGGATGCCGTCGATGGGGAAAACGGTGGCATCGACGGTGCGGCCGTTGGCATCGAACCGCAAGGCCGGATAGCTGACGCTGCGCTCCGCGTCCATCTTGACGCGGCGCTCGTAGAACTCGTGAGGAATGCCGATTTCCAGCAGCCTGATCGCCACGGACTCGGAGCGGTCGGCGAACAGATGCAGATTGATGTCGCTGTAGTTGGTCGCCGTTCCGTTCAGTACCGACCCCACCAGCCGCGGTTGGAATTCGTCGAGCAAACGCATGGTATCGAGCGCGATTAGACGCTGTTCCTTCAGGGTGTGATCGTGCGAGTCACGGCCGAAAAGCCGTTGATGTTCTCGCAGCGCCGCCTCGATCTCAATGTTCTTCGGCAGCACCGCGACATCGTTGACACCCAGCCGGTCGGCCGCCTTGCGCTTGGCCTGCAGGAAGTCTTCGATGCCGTGCTCGGCCATGATCCGTGCGGCCTCCTGGGCGAGAGCCCGGCGCAGGTCTTCGGCACGCTGGGAAAATTTCTTAGCCATAATAAAAGGCTCCTACGCAGCCGGCAAAAACCACGCTTTTTGCCGGCGGAAACGCAGCTGATGTCCGAAAAAGCGCCGCAGGCGACTTTTTCCAGTTGACTAGAATAGCGGTTTGTCACCATCCGTCATCGGATTCTGGCCGTTCGGCCCTTCGTATATTTCGGTCTTGGGCAGGTTGCCCTCGATGAATTTCTCCATGATCCCATTGGGATTCTCGGCGCTTGCGAGCAGCCCCGAGTCGGGCGATATGCGCACCGTCACGATGCCGTCGGGTACCGGAACGCCGTGCCGCGGAGCGCCCGCGAGCGCGTCATGCATGAAATACACCCAGATCGGCAGGGCCGCGTGGGCGCCTTCCTCGCCCGATCCAAGCGACCGATCCTGATCGAATCCGGTCCAGACGGTGGTGACGAGGTCGCCATTGAAGCCGTTGAACCAGGCATCGTGCTGATCGTTGGTGGTGCCGGTTTTGCCGGCGATGTCGTCGCGATTGAGTACGCGGGCGGCCATGCCCGTACCGTGCTTGATGACGTCGGCCATCATGTCCGACAAGAGATAGGCGATTTGCGGCCGTAGGACCTGCGGCGCCAGATGGTCCGCCGAAATCACCGTCCTGCCATCGTGGGGGCCCTCGTCCAAGAGGCTCGAATGCGCGCCCGATCCGCCCTTGCCCGGAGCCGCCGCCGGTTCCCAGGCCCGGCCGCAATTCGAACACGCCAGCGCGGGCTCCGCGTGCAGCAAGGATTTACCGCCGGCATCCTCGATGCGATCGATGTAGTACGAGGTCACTTTGTAGCCGCCGTTGGCAAACGTGGCATAGGCATTTGCCATCTGCAACGGGCTCAACGAGGCCGTGCCCAGCGCCATGGTGAGGTCGTTGGGAAGCTGCGACTTGTCGAATCCGAATCGCTGCACGTAGTGCCAGGTGTAGTCGCCGCCGATTTCGCGCATCAGCCGGACCGACACCAAGTTGCGCGAATGAGTCATCGCCTCGCGCAGCCGAATGGGACCGAAGAACTTGCCTTCGTTTTCTTTGGGTCGCCAGGCCTGTTCCATGCCCGCCTCGTCGATCACGATGGGTGCGTCCATGACGACGCTCGCCGGCGTAAAGCCCTTGTCGAACGCCGCCGCGTAAACGAAGGGCTTGAATCCCGATCCCGGTTGGCGCCGCGCCTGGGTCACGCGATTGAACTTGCTTTGGAAGAAGTCGAAGCCGCCCACCAGGGCGACGACCGCGCCGTCCTTGGGATCCACCGACACCAGGGCGCTCTGCGCCTCGGGAACTTGGACGAACTGAAGCGATTCACGGGTACTGCCGACGGTGTAGATCACATCGCCGCGGCTGAAGATGTCCGATGCCTGAGTCGGTGCACGATCGACCTTCTCGTCGGGCAGCTCGCGGCGCGCCCAGGCCATTTTCTCCCAGGGCAGAATCACCGACCCTAGGTTCTTGACATAGATCCTGGCGGTCTTCGCGTCGAGGCTTTGGACGATGGCCGGCCGCAAACCGCCGATGACCGGGAACTCTTCGAGTTCCAGTTCCAAATCGGCCTCCGTGCTGCTTTTGGGCAATTCCACCTTGGCAGTGGCGCCGCGCCAGCCATGACGGCGATCGTATTCGAGCAGTCCCGTGCGCAATGCCACCGTGGCGGCGCTCTCGAGGCGAGCGTCGATGGTCGTGTACACCCGATAGCCCGCCGTGTAGATGCTGTCGCCATACTTGGCTTGCATCTCATTGCGTACCATTTCCGCCACATACGGCGCATCCACTTCGACGGTGGGACCATGCAGCCGCGATTCCATCGGACTCCCATTGGCTTGGTCGTATTCGGCCTGGTTGATGTAGCTGAGCTCCCGCATGCGTCCCAGCACGTGGGTGCGGCGGACCTTCGCGGCTTCGGCGCTGGCCACCGGGTTCACCACCGAGGGTGCCGTCGGAATGCCGGCCAGGGTGGCCATTTCAGCGATATTCAGCTGATCGAGGGTCTTGCCGAAGTAGACCTCGGCGGCGGCGGCGACGCCGTACGCGCGTTGCCCCAGGAATATCTTGTTCACATACAGGGAGAAGATCTCCTCCTTGGTGAACTCGGTTTCCATCAGCAGCGAGATGTAGACCTCGCTCATTTTCCGCTTCATATCCCGTTTCGGGGTCAGAAACATGTCCCGCGACACCTGCATGGTGATCGTGCTCGCGCCCTGGCTGATCTTGCCGGCTTTGAAATTGGCCACCGCCGCTCGCAAAATCCCTTGCCAATCAACGCCATGGTGCTGGAAAAAACGGTCGTCCTCGGTTGCCAGGAACGCCTGGATCAGCTTTTTGGGGAGCTGGTCATAACGCACCGGGATGCGGCGTTGGTCGCCAATTGCGGCAATCAGGCGGCCGTCGCGCGTATAAACGCGCAGCGGCACCTGGAGCTGAACGTCCCGCAGACTGGCGACATCGGGCAGGGCGGGCCTCAAATAGGCGTAGGCACAGACATTTGCGAATGCAATCACGAGGATTACACCCGCTAGGACCACACAAATGCGCGAGATGAGAACTAGGTAACGTTTGGTCACTGCAAACCGTTCTAACTTATTGGACCGGCGGATAGGCTACGCATAGTACTGCTGGTTACACGGGCATACTCATCGAAAGATGAGGACGCAAAGCTACCGGTCCTAGAACACTGGCCTAGGACAGCGGGGTTGCCAGACCAAGATCGGCCAATCGCCGGCGATGCGCCTGCGAGAGTATAGAGGTCTGTATGAATGAGATGAAGCGTCCTCGATTTCGCTGCGGACCGTTCGTAGTTCGCACTTTTCCGTGCCGGGCGCTCCCGGCAGCGATTACCGTGAGTAGATTCACGTTCCATTTAACAGTTTCTTGCTAAGTTAGTTCCGCGTAGCTAGTCTCGCAGGCAGTTTCGACCTCCAAGGTACTGAGCAAAAAGGGAAAAATTTGTGTGGTCGCTCGGAAAAAGATATCGTCCGCTATTAGGACTTGACATAACCACCTCATCCGTGAAGCTAATCGAGCTCACGATGTCGGGTGGCCAGTACCGGGTTGAGTCGTATGCAGCGGAGCCTACGCCGCACAACGCCATCAATGAAAAGGCTATCGTCGACGCAGAGGCCGTCGGCGAGGCGATCCGCAGGGCTGTGAAGCGCTCCGGCGCCAAGAGCCGGCTCGCCGCGATCGCGATCTCGGGCGATGCCGCGATCACGAAAGTCATTCAAATGCCCAAGAATCTCGGTGAAAACGAGCTCGAGGGACAGGTCGAGATGCAGGCCGACCAGTACATTCCGTTTCCGATGGAGGAAGTGAGCTACGACTATCAAGTGGTAGGTCCCTCGGAAAAGGATCCCGACATGCTCGACGTGCTGTTGGTGGCCACCCGGACCGAAAACGTCGAGCAGCGGCAAGCGGCCGTGCAGGCTTCCGGATTGACCGCGCATATCGTCGATGTCGAGGCTTTCGCATTGGAAAATGCCTGCGCCTTGATGCGGCACCAGATGCCGGACGGCGGTATGGACCGGACCGTGGCGGTGGTCGATTTCGGCGCCAGCAGCACCACCTTCAGCGTGCTGCGTGATATGCGGGTCATTTACACGCGGGATTTTGCCTTCGGGGGCCAGCAGCTCACCGAGGAGATCATGCGCACCTACGGTTTGAGCATGGAAGAGGCCGGCCGCGCCAAGAAAGAGGGCGGTTTGCCGAGCAACTATCAGCCCGAGGTGCTCGACCCGTTCATCGACGACATGACCCAACAGGTCAGCCGTTCCCTGCAGTTTTATCTGGCATCGGGCAGCGGCCGCTCGCAACCCGACCAGATATTGATCTGCGGCGGGTGCGCAAATATTCCCGGAGTGGCGGACGTCATTTCGAGCCGCGTCGGCGTACCGGCCGACAAGGGCGACCCGCTCGGCAACATGAGAGTGTCGTCCAAGGCCAAGGCGCAGGCGGTCGGCCGCGACGCCACGGCATTACTAACCGCCTGCGGCCTCGCGCTGCGAAGCTTTGACTGAGAGCTGACATGCCGCGTATCAACCTACTTCCCTGGCGTGAACAAGAACGTAAAGTACGCCGTCGCGAATTCATGGTCGCGGCCGGCGCCGCGGTGTTCGCCTCGGTCATTCTGATCATTGTCGGCAAGCTCGTGTACGCGAGCTGGACCGACACGCAGATCGAGAAGAACAATCTCCTCAAGAAGGAGATCGTCAAGCTCGATGCGCAAATCGCCGATATTCAGGATCTCGAAACCCGCAAGCAGCGTCTGGTCGCCCGCATGGAGATCATCGAGCGGCTGCAGCGCAAGCGGCCGGAAATCGTGCATCTGTTCGACGAACTCGTGAAGATCGTTCCCGAAGGCGTGTACCTCACGCAGCTGAAGGAGAACGGGAACAAGCTGGAGATACATGGGGTGGCGCAGTCGAGCACCCGGGTGTCGACGTTCATGCGGAACATCGACGGGTCTGTATGGATGGATAACCCGCAGCTGCAGGTCGTCGAGTCCGCCGCGAATTCCCCGACCGGCGGCTCAAGCTTCACGTTGTTCGCCGATACGGTGGGTGTAAATCTCGAGGACGGCGGCCAAACTACGGTCAAGAAGGTTGCGGCGAAATGAATTTCATCGACCAACTTCGTACTCTCGATCCGCGCGACGTCGGCCGCTGGCCGCTGGCCGTGCGCGGCTTCTTCGTGCTCCTGATTTTCCTCGTCTGCTCGGCCTTCGCCTGGTACATGTTCGTCTGGAACGACGACCGGCCCGTTCTGCAAAAGGCGGAGGCGGACGAATTGGACTTGCGCAGCCAGTTCGAGAACAAGCAACAGCGCGCCGCCAACCTCGATGCGTACAAGGCGCAGCTCGGCGAGATGGAGCGCAGCTTCGGCGCCATGTTGCGGCAGCTGCCCGGCAAGACCGAGGTGCCGAATCTGTTGGTGGACATCTCGCAAACGGGGCTGGGAGCGGGTCTTCAGGAAAAGCTGTTCCAGCCCTCAGGCGAGCAAAGCAGGGGCTTTTACGCCGAGCTGCCGATACGTATCCGGCTGGTCGGCAGTTATCATGAGTTCGGCACCTTCGTCAGCGGCATAGCCGCCCTGCCCCGCATCGTCACGCTGCACGACATCCAGATCTCGCCCGCGAACGACAAGGCCGGCGGCTATGACAATTTGATCATGGACGTGACCGCCAAGACCTACCGATACATCGAGGATGAAGGCGGGCGCGCGGGACCGAAAAAGAAGTCAGGAGGCGCCACGTGAGAAGCACATTGGGTGCGCGAGCGGCCTGTGTGGCGGTGCTCGCGGGTTTCATGACGGCGGGATGTTCCGGGGCGCAGTCGGACCTGCAGAAGTGGATTGCCGAGACCAAGAAGAAGCCGGGCGGGCGCATTCAGGCGCTGCCCGAAGTAAAGCCGTATGAAACCTTCGTCTATGCGGCGAATACGATGCGTTCGCCCTTTCAGCCGCAGGGTCCGGGCGCCATCGGCGGCGGCGTCGCGGGCTTAAGGCCGACTGCGCGCCGTAACCGCGAGTTCCTCGAGGGATTCTCGCTCGATACGCTCCGGATGGTGGGCACCTTCAAGGTGCGCGGAAATTTCTACGGATTGGTGCAATCGAAGGACGGCCTCGTGCACAAGGTGCAGCCCGGCAATTATCTGGGACAGAACGATGGGAAAGTCACCGACATATCCGCCAGCAAGATCAGTCTCGTAGAAATCATACCGGACGGTCTCGGCGGCTATATCGAGCGGCCGGCCTCATTGGCATTGAATGATTGAGGCCACAGGGAGAATTCAAGCATGATAAGTTTTAAAATACGCACGGCGACGACTCTGGCGATTGTGTTGGCCGCAGTCTCTGGGCTCAATTTGAAGGCTCACGCTGCCGAGCCGAACAAGCTCGAGGCCATCGAGGTGCAGACGTTGTCGGGCCAGCAGGTCCAGCTCAAGCTGCACTTGAGCGGACCGCCCGCCGAGCCCATGCCCTTCACGATCGACAAGCCGGCGCGGATTGCCTTCGACCTGCCGAATACGACGCTGGCGCTGGCCTCCCGCCGCGTGGACATACACTCCGGCGGCGTCGACTCGGTCGTGGCCGCGGAAGCCAATGGGCGTACGCGCCTGGTCGTCAACGTCGATTCCCTGCTCCCCTACACGACGAAGGTCGACGGCAACACCATCATCGTCACCCTCGGAAGCCAGCCGGGGGCGGCTCTTGGGAAGCTCGGCGAGCCGCCTCGCGCCGGTTCGGGCCAGCCGGCGACCGCGACTGCGCGCACCATCCGCACCATCGATTTTCGACGCGGGTCCGACGGCACCGGCCGGGTGATCGTGCAGCTCACCGATCCGCGCACTCCGGTGAACGTCCGCCAGGAAGGCAATCAGATCGTCGTCGATTTTGCCGGCACGGTCATGCCCAAGAATCTAATGCGCCGCTATGACGTCATGGATTTCGCCACGCCGGTGCAGACCGTCGATGCGATCCGCGTCGAGGGAAGCTCGCGCCTGGTGATCAGCGCACAAGGCGATTTCGAACAGCTTGCCTACCAGTCCGACAATCAGTACACCATCGAAATCAAGCCGTCCCTGAAACGAGCCAACGCGGAAGAGAAGAAGGAATACTCCGGCGAACGGCTCACCTTGAACTTCCAGGACATCGATGTGCGGTCGGTGCTGCAATTGCTGGCCGATACCAGCGGCCAGAACATCGTCGTCAGCGACTCGGTGACCGGCAATCTCACGCTGCGCCTGCAGAACGTTCCCTGGGATCAGGCCCTCGATATCGTGCTGCGAACCAAGGGATTGGACAAGCGCCGGCAGGATAACGTCATCATCATCGGCCCGACTGAGGAACTCGCGAATCGTGAAAAGGCGGAACTCTCGGCCAGACGAGAAGTGCAGGAATTGTCGCCCGTCCGCTCGGAGTATTTGCAGGTCAATTACGCCAAAGTCGCGGATCTCGCGAAGCTCATCAAGTCAGGCAGCGGCAAGGACTCGATGCTGTCCCCGCGCGGCAGTCTGTCGATCGACGAACGCACCAACACCTTGCTGGTGCAGGACACCGCCGAGAAATTGGCGGACATCCGGCGTCTGGTGCAGACGCTGGACGTGCCCGTCCGGCAGGTCTTGATCGAAGCTCGCATCGTGATCGTGAACGATACGTTCGAGCGGGATCTCGGCGCGCGCTTCGGCGTGACCTCGGCGCAGAAGAACGGCAGCAACGGGTTGTTGGCCGTGACGGGCAATGGCGCCGGTGCGAGCACCATGACTCAGTCGGCGATCGCGAATCTGTCGTCGACCGGCATTGCGACGCCGGTCACCACGCCGTCCCTCGCCAATCGCTATCAAGTAAACCTGCCGGTCGCCAATCCCGCGGGCACCATCGGCGTCTCGCTGCTGGGCGGCAGTTATTTGGTCGACTTGGAACTCTCGGCGGCGCAGAACGAAGGCCGCGGCGAAGTGATTTCCTCGCCGCGCGTCATCACGGCGAATCAGAAGGCCGCGACCATCATGCAGGGTGTCGAAATCCCGTACCAGGAATCGGCGTCGAGCGGAGCCACGACCACGCAATTCAAGAAAGCCGTATTGTCGCTCAAGGTGACGCCGCTTATCACTCCCGACAATCGAGTCGTCCTGGATCTCGACGTCAACGACGATTCGGTGGGCCAGCTGGTGCAGAGCGCCACGGGCGGATCCGTACCATCGATCGACACCCGCGAGATCCTGACGCAGGTGCTGGTCAACGACGGCCAGACGGTGGTTCTCGGCGGCATCCTCGAAACGACCAAGACCACGGCGACCAACAAAGTGCCCTATCTCGGCGATATACCCGTGCTGGGACACCTGTTCAAGACGACGACGGATGTGAACAACAAGAAGGAACTGTTGATTTTCATCACGCCGAAGATTCTGCGTGAAGGATCCAATCTTTACTAATAGCGACAGCCGATCCAACACCGATTAAGGGATTTCATTACATGCGTAGACTATCGATCATAGCCTTGATGGCTGCGGCTGCACTGATGACAGCTTGCGGCGGCGGGTCCCAGACTATTTCCACCACGGGCTCGGGTTCGGGCACCGGCGGTACCGGCGGTACCGGCGGTACGACCACGACCTACTCGATGGGCAACGGGACCGGCAGCGGTTTCCAATCGGGGATGATAGGACTTTCCAGCGCAACGCTGTCGGCAGGTGGTACGACCAGCCTCGACGTGACTATCGTCGATCAGACCGGAACCCTGTACACGACCGCGCCCGTCACCGTGACGTTCAACTCTCCATGCGTCGCGCAAGGTTTTGCGACGATTGCCGCGTCCGGCGGCAGCACCGCAGGGACTTCGCCCGGTACGGTGATTACTTCGACGGGAAGCGTCACCGCGACTTACACCGCAAAAGGATGCAGCGGCGCGGACGTCATCACGGCGACCGCGACGGTCGCAACTAAGAGTCTGACGGCGACCGGGACGGTAACGGTGGCCGCGGCTTCGATCGGGTCCATCCAGTTCATATCTGCCTCGCCGGTCCAGATCGGTCTGAAAGGTACGGGCCTGGCCGAAACCTCCACAGTCATCTTCAAGGTAGTGGATTCGTCGGGAGGCCCCCGACCGGGCGTCAGCGTCGCGCTCAGTCTCAATACGACGGTCGGCGGGATAAGTCTTTCGCCGGCCACAGCGACTTCGGCTGCCGACGGAACCGTGCAGACCGTCGTCAGCTCGGGTACCCAGCATACGTCGGTCCGCGTGACGGCTAAAATTGCATCGCCGGCGCTCAGCACCCAATCGAGCGTGTTGACGGTGACCACCGGGTTGCCGGCCTCGGCCGGTTTCTCGATCGCTGTGGCCGCACCCAGTTACGCCGGCTCCGGGCCCGCCTGCTCGAATGTGGAAGCCTATGGCACCGACGGCGTTACTATTCCGGTGACCGTGCGGCTCTCCGATCGATATAACAATCCGGCGCCGGACGGGACATCGGTAGCGTTCAATACCAATGGTGGGCATATCGTCGGCGCTTGCACCACTCCGTCAAACTATCCCACGCTCCCGAGCGCGGCAGACGGCACTTGCACTGTGACCTGGACGAGTGCAAACCCGAGACCTCAGCTCAACTCTGACAGTCCGCCTCTAAAGGGCGCGGGTCGCGCGACGATTCTCGCGACCGCGATCGGTGAAGAGTCCTTCACCGATACCAACGGAAACGGCTACTGGGACACGGGGGAGCCGTTCGTTCACCTGGGCGAGCCGTACCGCGACGACAACGAGAATAATGCCCACGATTCGGGTGAATTCTTCCTGGATTTCAACCAGAACGGGGCGTGGGACGCTCCGGATCCGGCCCTGACGGCGTTCAAGGGAATCACTTGTACGGGTACCCCGGCGACCTGCAGCACGTCGACGCTGGCGATCGGTGTATCGCACTTGCTGATCATGTCGACAGCTCAGGCGGACCTTACGGTCAACAGCGCTCCTGGATTCGGCGGCACCGCCAGCACCGGCCTGACGATCAACCATAGCGTCGCTGCCAACCCGCCCGCCCCCGCCCAGACCTTCACTGGCACCCTCAACTTCACCGTGGCGGATAAGAACAACAACCCGATGGCTGCCGGCACGACGGTGGGCGTAGCGGCCGACTCGACCATCGGAACGGTCTCAGGGCCCGGGGTCGCTTGGGCGATTCCGTGCAACGAGGGCCCCGGCGGGGACAGTCGGGCGGTGACTTTGACCGCGTCCATGACCTCCGGCGCTGTCGGCAACATTACGATTACGGTAACTTCGCCCGGCACCCATACCGCGACGGTATTTACCATTGGCGTGACGCTGAATTAGTGTTGATCCACAACGGCTGAACGAGTCAAACGGCCGCCTTCGGGCGGCCGTTTGGTTTCAGTGTGCTGCAAGCCGCTGTGCCATTCCATGACGGCGACGCGCCGTTCCCATTTGCGTCAATGCCTGCCGCCACGCGTTCCAGTCGACTATGATCGTCGGCCAACGTGGCCGCCATCCGAAACATCTTTCTCATAGGTCCCATGGGGTCCGGCAAAACCGCCGTGGGCCGGCATTTGGCGAGGTTATTCCGGTTCACCTTCCTCGACAGCGATGCGGATATCGAGGCCAAGACCGGCGTCGATATCTCCTTCATTTTCGAAAAGGAAGGCGAGGCCGGGTTTAGGATTCGCGAGCGCGAAGCCATCGACCGCCTGACCCGCCTGGAGTCCATCGTTCTGGCCACCGGCGGCGGCGCCGTGATCGACCCCGACAACCGGCGTGCGCTCGCGGAACGCGGCGTGGTGGTCTATCTGCAGACCTCCGTCGACCAACAGATCGAACGGACGCGGCATACCCGCCACCGCCCCTTGCTGAACGGTACGGATCCGGAAACAAAGCTCAACGAGCTCATGCAGCGAAGGGCGGTTCTGTATGCCGAGATCGCCAATATCACCGTTTCCACTGACGGACGGCGCGTGCAAACGGTGGCCGACGAGATCCTGCAGGAGCTTCGTCGGGCGTATGGCGCGTAAGGGCCGTATAATCTGCGAACCGTGCAAACACTCAAGGTAGACGTTGGACACACGATTTATCCCATCAAGATCGGACCCGGCTTGTTGGGCGATGGAGAGTTGCTGGAATCTCTCCTTCCCGGCCGCGACCTGTGTGTGGTCACCAACACCACCGTAGCCGGCCTCTACCTCCAGAAGCTGCAGGCGACGCTCACCGCGCGGCGGGGGGCGGCCCCGCGTAGCGACGCCCGGCGGATCACCCATTGCGTGCTGCCCGACGGTGAGCGGTACAAGACGCTGGAGACCGCCGGGCGCGTGTTCGATGCCTTGGTGGAAGCCCGACTCAATCGTGATTCCACCATCCTGGCGTTGGGTGGCGGAGTGGTGGGCGACATCGCGGGTTTTGCCGCCGCGTGCTATCAGCGCGGCGTCGGCTACGTGCAGATACCGACGACCCTGCTCGCACAGGTGGATTCCTCCGTGGGCGGTAAAACCGGCGTCAACCATCCGGGCGGCAAGAATCTCATCGGCGCGTTCTACCAGCCGCTCGCCGTCGTTGCCGATACCGATACTCTGGCGACCCTCCCGGACCGTGAACTGCGGGCGGGGCTGGCCGAAGTGATCAAGTACGGGTGCGTCTGGGACCCGGTGCTGTTCGACTGGCTGGAACTCAACATCGACAATCTCACCCGGCGCGATCCTCAAGCTCTCACCTACGCAATCGGTCGATCCTGCGAAATCAAGGCCCAAGTGGTCGCCCAGGACGAGCGCGAAAGCAATGTGCGCGCCTTGTTGAATTTCGGCCATACGTTCGGTCACGCCATCGAATCGGCCACGGGCTACGCAACCTATCTGCACGGGGAAGCGGTCGGCCTCGGCATGTTGATGGCCGCGAGCTTGTCGCGCCGCCTCGGTTGGATCGACGCGACCGAGAATGAACGTATTCGCGACCTCTTGATGCGTGCCGGATTGCCCACCGAGGCGCCGCGGATCGGCCTGTCGCGCGCGTTGGAATTGATGCAGATGGACAAGAAGGTGCTGTCCGGCACCGTGCGCTTGGTGCTCCTCGAAAGGCTCGGTCGCGCCGTGGTGACCGGCGCCTATGAGCAAGGCATGCTCGATGCCACACTCGCCGAGTATTGTGCATGACGGAGTACGATGCATGACGGAGAGTGGGGCATGACGGAGCTGGCGGCGTATGCCGCGCACGAAGAACGTTCCCGCGGCCGCCGCCATGCCGAACCGCCGCCGGCCTACCGCTCGGAATATCAACGCGACCGCGATCGCATCGTGCATTCCACGGCATTTCGCCGGTTGGTGTACAAGACCCAAGTGTTCGTCAACCACGAGGGAGATTTGTTTCGGACGCGGCTCACGCATTCCCTCGAGGTGGCACAAATTGCACGCACCATCGCGCGCGCCCTTAAGCTGAACGAAGTGCTCTCGGAAGCCGTTTGCCTGGCTCACGATTTGGGGCACACGCCGTTCGGACACGCAGGCCAGGATGCGCTCAACGAATGCATGATGGATTTCGGCGGCTTCGAGCACAACTTGCAGTCGCTGCGCGTGGTGGACGAACTCGAGGAGCACTATGCCGAATTCAACGGACTGAACTTGAGCTTCGAATGCCGCGAAGGCATCCTTAAGCACTGCTCCTATAACAACGCGGTGCAGCTCGGCGATGTGGGTGAACGCTTCATCAACCGCAAGCAGCCGGGGCTCGAGGCGCAGCTCGCGAATTTCGCCGATGAAATCGCTTACAACAATCATGACGTCGACGACGGCATACGGGCAGGGCTCATTACCGTGGAACAATTGCTCGAAGTGCCGCTCTTCCTCGAATATCACCGCGAGGTGCTGGAGAGATATCCGGATCTGGGGGGCCGCCGCCTGGTGTACGAGATCCTGCGCCGCATGATCAACCGGCTGGTGTCCGACCTCGTCGCCTCCTCCGCAGAGCGCCTTCGCAGCTCCGGGGTGGGATCGATCGCCGATGTCAGGGAACACTCCCAGCCCTTGATCGGGTTCAGCGATGCGACCCGGGAGCTCAACTATGCCCTCAAGACCTATCTGCGCGAGCACGTCTACAGGCATTACAAGGTGAGACGCATGACCTCAAAGGCCCGCCGCGTCGTCGGCGCGTTGTTCGATGCATTCTTCAACGATCCGACGCTCATGCCCGACGAACACCAGGACAGCGGCGAGCGATTGGAACGGGCGCAAGGCACCGCGGGCCGTGCGCGCGCCGTGGCGGACTATATCGCCGGGATGACCGACCGCTATGCCATCCTCGAGCATCGGCGGTTGTTCGATCCCAGCGAACGAACCTGATGGCCACAGCGAATATGACATCCCCATTGAAGAACGATTTGCTGCTGCGTGCGCTGCTCAAGGAGCCGACGCCGCGCCGGCCGATCTGGCTGATGCGGCAGGCGGGGCGCTATTTGCCGGAATATCGCGCGACGCGCGCGCGGGCCGGAAGCTTCATCGCGCTGTGCACCAATCCGCAGCTGGCGTGCGAAGTGACCTTGCAGCCCATCGATCGCTTTCCCTTGGACGCCGCCATTTTGTTTTCCGACATCCTGACGATTCCGCATGCCATGAATCTCGGACTGGAATTCGAAGCCGGCGGGGGCCCGACGCTCGATCGGCCGGTGCGCTCCGCCGCCGACGTCGCCAATCTCAAGGTTCCGGATCCGGCGCACGAGTTGCGCTACGTCATCGACGCCGTCGCCCTGATTCGCCGCGAATTGGCCGGGCGCGTGCCCTTGATCGGTTTTGCCGGCAGCCCGTGGACCGTGGCGACGTACATGGTCGAAGGGGGCGGCAGCAAGACCTTCGGTCTCATCAAACGGATGATGTACGAGTCTCCCGAGGTGCTGCATCGGCTGCTCGACGTGCTCGCGCGGTCGACCATCCTGTATCTTAACGCTCAGATCGCCGCCGGCGCGCAAGCCGTCATGGTGTTCGATACCTGGGGCGGCGTGCTCACGCCCGCGCAGTACGAGGAATTTTCACTGCGCTACATGGCGCAGGTGATCGGCGAATTGACGCGCGAGAGCGGCGGAAGCCGCGTGCCCAACATCGTGTTCACCAAGGGCGGCGGCGCCTGGCTGGGAAAGATCGCGGCGATCGGCTGCGACGCCGTCGGCGTCGATTGGACCACCGATCTCGCGGCGGCCCGCGAAGCCGTCGGCGGCCGGGTTGCCTTGCAAGGCAACCTCGACCCGTCGGCGCTGTTCGCCCCACCGGAGGCGCTGCGCGCCGAAACTCGTCGTGTGCTCGATAGCTACGGTGCCGGACCGGGGCACGTCTTCAACCTGGGTCACGGCATCACGCCGGACGTCGACCCGGAACGTGTTGCGGTGCTGGTGGATACAGTGCGCAACTACGTGGCGACGTAGCGGTAGGTGGTGACCTAGCCTAGCGCTTCGCGGGCGGAACCGATGCTTTCGCGGTCTTCGACGCTTCCACCCCGCGGGTGCCCGCGGCGGCGGCGCGCAGCTCGTCGCGCAAGGCGCGGCGGAGAATCTTGCCAACATTGGTTTTCGGCAGTTCCTTGCGGAAGTAAACCTGTTTCGGCACCTTGTATCCGGTGAGCTCCCTTCGGCAATGCGCGATCAGCGCCGCGGCCTTCAGATCCGGATCCTTGCTTACGACGAACAGAACCACCACCTCGCCCGACGCTTCGTCCGGTTGTGCGACTGCGGCGACTTCCACGACGCCGGGATGCCCCGCGGCTACGCCCTCGACTTCGTTGGGATAGACGTTGAATCCGGACACCAGGATCATGTCCTTCTTGCGGTCCTCGAGGAAGACGTAGCCTTTGGCGTTGATGCGGCCTATGTCGCCGGTGCGCAGCCAGTCGCCGAACATCACTTTCTCGGTCTCCTCGGGCCGGTTCCAATAGCCGCGCATGACCTGCGGCCCGAATACGCAGATTTCGCCCACGGCATCGGTGGCGACTTCCTTGCCGTCGTCGTCGCGAATCGAGACGTCCGTGGAGGGAATCGGCAGCCCAATACTGCCGTTGAAGTCGACGCCGATCGGATTGGCGGTGGCCACCGGCGAAGTCTCGGTCAATCCCCACCCTTGCGTCATCACGCAGCCGGTGACCTTCTTCCAACGTTCGGCGACGACGGCCTGCAAGGCCATGCCCCCGGCGAAGGACACTCGCAGGGCGCTGAAGTCCACGGTTTCGAACCCGGGCGTGTGTAGCAGGGCATTGAACAAGGTGTTGACGCCGCTGATGAAGTTGAACTTGTGCTTCTTGAGTTCCTTGACGAACCCCGCGAAATCCCGCGGGTTGGTGATCAACACGTTGCATGCGCCCAGCGGCAGAAAGGCGAGCAAATTCGTGGTGAGAGCGAATATATGGTAGAGCGGCAAGGCGCAGATGATGACGCGGGCACCGCTCGCCCGCATCGCCGGAAAAATCCAGGCGGTGGTCTGCAGCACGTTGGCGACCATGTTGCGATGAGTGAGAACCGCCGCCTTGGCGACGCCGGTCGTGCCGCCGGTGTACTGAAGAAAGGCGATGTCGTCCGGCCCGAGCAGCACCGGGTCGAGCTTTTGACCGAGACCGGATGAGAGCGCGCTCTTGAACGTCTGCGTGCCCGGCATGCTCCACTCCGGAATTTGCTTGCGGACGTACCGCAGCACGAAGTTGACGATGAAGCCCCGCGGGATTCCGAGCAGATCGCCGACGCCGGTCACCAGGACTTTTTTGAGGGCGCTACGCGGCAGGACTTGCTGCAGAACGTGCGCGAAATTCTCCAGGATTACGATGCATTTCGCCGCGGAATCGTTCAGCTGATGCTCGAGTTCGCGTGCGGTGTACAGCGGATTCGTGTTCACGACCACCATGCCGGCTCGCAGCACTCCGAATACGGCGATCGGGTATTGCAGGACGTTCGGCATCATCAAAGCGACTCGATCGCCCGCGGCCAAACCCGATTTTTTCTGCAGCCATGCCGCGAACGCCCTGGAGAGCACGTCCAGTTCGGCAAAGGTCAGGTTGGTCCCCATGTTGCTGTAGGCCGGTTGGTTCTTGTGGGTGGCGACGGCCTCCTCGAACAAGTCCCGAAGCGAGGCATACTCGCTCGGATCGATGTCGGTCGGTACCCCGGCCGAATACTGCTGTAGCCAAGTTCGCTGCACGCGCGCGCTCCACGGTTTTTGTCCCGCGTGTATAGCATCGGTTCGGTGCGTCAGCAATCTTCTTTGCTGCGGGAGTAGACTGGAGCCTGTCTGACAGGCTCCTTGGCTCCATGAGCGGCACGGCGGCGTTGTATGAATATCTCAAGATCGTGGCTGTTGGGTGCGCTGGTGGCGCTGTCCGGTTGCGTGCACGGGTCCGGCTGCTTGTTCCTGCAGCCGATCAAACATACGTTGACGGGCCGCATCCACTTCCGGTCGTTCCCGGCACCCGATGGCATCGATAATGTGCCGGTGCTGGTGCTCGATCGGACCGCATACGTGTATTCGCCGGCGCATAGCTACCAGTGCATGTCCGCCACCGACGTACAGCTCGTCGGCGTGTCCGAATTCCCGGAGAACATCATCGAGAACTCGCGCGTTACCGCGCAAGGCTCCCTATTTGAATCGACATCCGCGCATCAGTACACCCGCTTCTTGATGAACGTCTCGATGTTGCTGCCGCTCAAACCGGCGCCGTAAGAGGATTGAACCCGTGGGCCTCCATCGGATGGGCACCTCCCTGGCCACGTGGGTTTTGGCCGGAATGGGTTTACAATTCCGCCGCGACCATTCGCTTCAAAACCGGGGAGTAACTTTTGTGAAAATGACAACATTGGTCGGTGCCCTAGCGGCGCCGCTGCTGATATTCGCGATGGCGCTGCCCTGCCACGCCGATTCGATGTGCAAGGATGGAACGACCTCCACCGCGACCGGACGAGGCGCCTGCAGCGGTCACGGCGGTGTGCAGAAAGCCGGCAAGTCGGCGGCGGCCGCTGCGCCAACCTCCACGGAGTCGGCGTCTCCGGCAGCCGCCCCCGCGCCGTCGGCAGCCGCATCAAAGGCTGCGCCGGCCGCGTCAAAGTCCGAGCCGGCCGCAAAGTCCGCTACCACGGCCGGCAACACCGATCCGACTGGCGCCACCGCCAAGTGCAAGGACGGGACCTACTCGAAATCGAAGCACCACAAGGGTTCATGCTCGCATCATGGCGGCGTCGCCGAGTTCCTGACCCCGTAACGAGCTGCGGGCGACGGTCCGCCACCGTCGCCCGTTCATTTGCGCAACAGAGGACGCAGTCTCGGCCACACATTGTCCAGGAGCTTTGGCTGCCCGAGTTCGTTGGGGTGTACGCCGTCGGCCTGCATCAGGTTGGGAGAGAGCGCGATGTCGTTCAGTAGGAACGGCACGAGCGGCGCTCGTTTATCGCGGGCGACGTCGGCGAACACCGCAAAGAATTTCTCGGTGAATTCAGGGCCATAGTTGGGCGGTATGCGCATGCCGAGCACCAGGACCTGCGCCCCGGAGTCCACCGATAGGTCGACCATCTTGCCGAGATTGCTGCGCATCTGGTCGATGGGAAGCGCCCGCAATCCGTCATTGCCGCCGAGTTCGAGAATCACCACCCGGGGATGGTGCATGGCCAGCGCACGCGGCAGGCGCGCCAAGCCGCCGGCGGTGGTTTCGCCGGTGACGCTGGCATTGACGACCTGGTAACCGTACCCTTCGTCCTTGAGCTTTGCCCGCAGCATCCCCACCCATCCCTGCTCGACACGCGCGAGTCCGTACCCGGCACTGATGCTGTCGCCGAACACGAGAATCGCGGGCGTGTCTGCGTTGGCCGGGAAACCCGCAAAGACCAGGATCAACAGGACTAAAAACCGTTTCACAGGCGCTCCCGATGCAAGATCAAATCGTTCTCGAGGCTAAAAACGTATCCAAGACGGTATCCAGTCCCGAAGGTCCGCTGACCATTCTCGCCGATGTCAGCCTCAGTGTGCGAAACAGTGAGTCGTTGGCAATCGTCGGCGCTTCCGGGGCTGGAAAATCCACTCTACTGGCTCTGCTTGCCGGACTGGATTCTCCAAGCACCGGGCGGGTGTCGATCGCGGGCGTCGACCTGACCGAACTCGACGAAGACGGCCGCGCCGCGATTCGCGGCCGGCATGTCGGGTTCGTATTCCAATCCTTTCACCTGATCCCGTCGCTCACGGCGATCGAAAATGTCATGCTGCCGCTCGAACTGGGCAACCGGCCGGACGCCCGACAGGCGGCCGCCCAAGCGCTCGCCCAAGTGGGCCTCACGCCGCGCGCGGCGCACTATCCCAAACAATTGTCCGGCGGTGAACAGCAGCGCGTGGCGATTGCGCGCGCCTTCGTCACGCGCCCCGCGGTGCTGTTCGCCGACGAGCCCACAGGAAATCTCGACACCGCAACCGGACAGCGGATCACCGACCTGCTGTTCGAACTCAATCGCGGCAGCGGCAGCACGCTGATTCTGGTCACCCACGACCGCTCGCTGGCGCAGCGGTGCGGCCGCGTACTCGAACTCGACGCCGGACACACGGTGAGCGCCGGCCATACCGTTAGCCAGGCAGGCTAGCGCCCATGCAAATCCTCCGCTTCGCCTTGCGCAATCTCTGGCGCGACCTCAAGTCCGGCGAATTGTCGGTGTTGCTGCTGGCATTGACGGTGGCGGTGCTGTCCTTGACGGCCGTCGGGTTCTTCACCAGCCGCATCTCGCAGGGCGTGCGTGCGCAGGCCGCAGAAGTTCTCGCGGCCGATCTGCGGCTGGAGGCGCCGAATCCGCTGCCGCCGAAATATTTCTCCGAAGCGAACAGACTCGGGCTTAAGGCGGCACGGGTACTGTCGTTTCCAACGGCGATCTTCAACGGCGACTTCAGTCAACTCTCCGCGCTCAATGCGGTCACGGCCGACTATCCGTTGCGCGGCCATATGCGGATCGCCGATGTGCCTTTCGGACCGGCCCGCGCCACCGATCGCATACCGAAGGTCGGCGAGGTATGGATCGATGCCCGCATCATCGCCCAGTTGAAAGTGTCGCTGGGCGACTCGCTGCGTATCGGTGTCGGCTCGTTCCGGGTCACGGAAGTGCTCGACTACCGGCCCGACCAGGGTACGGGCTTCGTCAATCTTGCACCGACGGCGCTGCTCAACTATGACGACATCGCCGCTACGCAACTCATTCAACCGGGAAGCCGGGTCACCTACGCGGCGCTGTTCGCGGGCCCCCCGGCTGCGGTGAACGAGTTTCGTGAATATTTGAACACACACAAAGCGGGCGGCGAGCGCCTGCGCGAGGTCGACGAATCGAGCCGGCAGTTGAACTCGGCTATCGACCGTGCCAGCCGGTTCCTGAATCTCGCGAGCCTGGCTTCCGTGCTGCTGGCGGCGGTTGCCGTCGCCATGGGCGCGCGGCGCTATGCGGCGCGTCACATCGACACCGTAGCGCTGATGAAATGCATGGGCGCATCGCAAGGCTTCGTCCTGTCGATTTCGCTCATCGAACTGACTCTGCTGGCGGTGAGCGCGGTCGCGGCGGGCGCGTCGCTTGGATACCTCGCGCAGTCCGGGCTGGCCTGGCTGCTCCGGGACTTGATCCGGACCGAACTGCCGCCCGCATCGCTCGCGCCCCTTCCGATCGCGCTCGTGACCGTCATGGCCATGCTGATCGGATTCGCGCTGCCGCCTCTGCTGCAATTGAAAAATACACCGCCCGGCCGGGTCTTGAGAAAAGCGGCGTCGGCGCCTCCGCTGCGATTCGGCCTTTCGTATGTCTTCGCGCTTGCCGCGCTGTTCGCGATCCTATGGAGCCTGGTGCGAGACACCGAACTCGTGGCGAGTCTGTTCGTGGGCGTGCTCGGCGTGGGCGCCGTGCTCACCGCCGCGGGTTACGGCCTGGTGCGCCTGACGGGTCGTTTGCGCGGAGGCGTGGGCGTCGCCTGGCGCTATGGTCTTGCCAACGTCTCGCGGCGCGGCGGCGGCAGCGTGGTGCAGATCGTCGCCTTCGGCTTGGGGTTGATGGTTCTGCTGCTGCTGGCCGTGGTCCGCGGCGACCTGCTCGCGGATTGGCGGCGCAGCCTGCCGAACGACGTGCCCAACAACTTCCTCATCAATATCCGCCCGGACGAACGCCGGTCGCTCGAGGAATTTCTGCAGGGCCACGGCCTGGGTCGGCCGGAGATGTATCCCATGGTGCGGGCGCGCATCACGGCCATCAATGCGGTGCCGGCGGAATCGATCAAATTGAAGGCCGAGAATGGCCGCGGGTTTCTCGAGCGCGAGCAGAATTTGACCTGGGCCGCAACCCTCATGGACGACAACGAATTGATCGCCGGACAGTGGTGGGAGCCGGATGACTTCGGCAAGCCGCGGGTGTCCATTTCGTCCGAATATCGGGAAGCGCTGGGGTTGAACCTGGGCGACACGCTGACGTTCGACGTGGCGGGCGAAACGCTGAGCGCCAAGGTTGCCAGCATCCGCAAGATACGCTGGGATAGTTTTCGGCCGAACTTCTTCCTGGTATTTCCACCGAAGCTGCTCGACGGCGCCGCGGGCACCTACATGACGAGCATTTACCTGACGGAGAATCAGCGTCCGGCGCTGGTCGGCCTCGTCCGGCAATTCCCGACCGTCTCGGTAATCGACGTGGATGCCATCCTGAGGCAAATACGCGACATCATGGATCGAGCGTCGTTGGCGGTGCAGTACGTGTTTTTGTTCACCCTGGCAGCCGGCGTCGTCGTCCTGCTCGCGGCGGTGCAATCGACTCGCGACGAACGCCGCTACGAGAGCGCGATGCTGCGAACCCTGGGCGCGAGCCGCGGCACGGTGCTGCAGGGCGTGGCCGCTGAGTTCTCGGCGCTCGGTTTTCTCTCCGGGACGCTCGCGGCGTTCGGCGCCACGGGCGTCGGGTGGATATTGGCAAGGCGCCTATTCTCTTTGCAGTTCGCCATCGATCCCTGGGTGTGGGTGCTGGGTCTGGTCTGCGGCACCATTCTCGTGGGAGTCAGCGGCACGCTGGCGACGCGACGCGTGGTCAACACGCCGCCGATCGTGACGCTGCGCGATGATTGACCGGCCGACCGCGCGGTCAATTCATCAACGCACGTCGAGGATCAACCATGCTTCGGGGATGGGGGTGCCGCTGGCGCGAACCGGCAGCGATTCGATGCGGACGCTGTAGATGCCGGCGGCCAGGCCCGTGGTATTGAACGTCAGCCGCAATTCGCCGTTGGAGTCCTGCAGCAAGTCATTCAGGATCAGAGCGCGTCCTTGGTCCTGCTTGTCGACGATCATGCGGTATTGCAGTGGTTGTTTCGAGTAGCCCAAGTCGATGTGCAGATCGATGAGTTGCGGGACGCTCCGGTTCACGGTGATGCGCGCCTTGTCGATGCCGGGCGCCCGGTCCGGCGCCACGTGCACCGTGCTCTCAACGGCGGGTTGTACCAGCGATCCCTGATGCATGCGGGTGCGCGTGTCCTCGAGTTCCTGCCGCAGCAGCACATACTTGCCGAACAGGGCCCAGAACCCCAGCAGGCACACCAATGCGGCGGCCGCTGCGCCGATGGGCACGTAGGGCGACTTCCACCATGGGGGCTTCGGCTCCGTGAGATCGAGCGGCCCGCCGCAGGCTTCGAGCAGCTTCACGCTCGCCTGCGTGCGTTGGGATAAGTTCAACGCCTCGAGGTAGGCTGGATTGGCGCGGCACCAGTTCTCGAGATCGCGAGCGCCTTTGGCCGGCAGCTTGCCCTCCAAATAGCGGTCGATGAGCTTGTGGTCTTCGATGAACTTCGCGTCGAAGCGCGCCGCCGTCTGCGCATTGACAGGTGCAATGGTGTTCGCGTTCATGATGATTTATTCCGTTCAGTCAATATCTTGCCGGGTCTGGCTTACGCAATATGTGAAATAATCGGCAGAAGCGTCAGCGGATTGCGGGAGAAGGTTCATGTCTGCACGAAGTCTCGCCGGTAGCGGCGTGTCGGCGGCGGTTTGCGGCCTTATTTGGTGGGCGCCTGCTAGCCGGACCGGCTTGTAGTGGCGCGGGTGCCGGGTGGCAAGACGACCCGGAGCCTGTCCCAGCATTCCCCGGGGGGTCAGTTTTTCGGCTTTATGGCGCCGGCCAGGATGTCGCAAACCGCGGCGATAGCTTCAACTCGAGTGCTCGATTTGCGCCAGACCGCACCAACCGTGCGCGTCGGCACGGGCTTCGAGAATTGCCGTATCGTGAGTCCTCGCTGGGACCCGAACGGCGATTCCACGGCGGTTTCGGGAAGCAAGGTGATGCCGAGACCGGCGACCACCATCTGTCTCAGGGTTTCGAGGCTGGTGGCCCGGAAATCTTCGGCCTCGCGAATGTCGATACGACTGCACACTTCCAAGGCCTGGTCGCGAAGGCAGTGGCCGTCCTCCAGGAGCAGCAGAGTTTGGCCCTTAAGGTCAGGTACCTTGATGGCGGACTTGGCGGCGAGGGCATGATGATTGGGCAGTGCGACGGTGAAGGCCTCCTGGTAGAGTTCGCGCGTTTCCATCCCGTCCTGCGCGATCGGCAGCGCCATGATCCCAAGGTCGACCTCGCCGTCGTGCAACCGTTTGAGCAGCGCTTCGGTCTGGTGCTCGTAGAGCATGAGTCCAAGCTGCGGCAGCGCCTTGCGGATCTTCTGCATGACCCGGGGCAGGAGATACGGGCCGATGGTGGGGATCAAGGCCAGCTTCAACCGGCCTGCCAACGGGTCCTTGTTGCTGCGGGCCAGTGCGACGATCTGGTCGCCTTCGTCCAGCATGCGGCGGGCGCGCACCACCACCTGTTTGCCGACTTCGGTTAGCTGCACGTTCCTCGGCTGGCGCTCCACCAGCTTGACGCCGAGATACTCTTCGAGCTTTTTGAGCTGCGCGGACAGCGTGGGCTGGCTCACGAAAGTGCGTTCCGCCGCTTTGCCGAAATGCCCGGTATCGGCGAGCGCCACCAAGTATTTGAGATCTTTCAAGTTCATACGATAGACATACTCTATCAGATACATGAATTTAATCAATCCCAACGATGAATGGTTATGGCATCCTGAATACCGTCTCAAGTGCAAACCTCTCGAGGAAATTCAATGTCTCTAATCAATTCTGAAATCAAGCCCTTCAAGGCCACCGCTTATCACAACGGCAAGTTCGTCCCGGTGACGAACGAGGATCTGAAGGGCAAGTGGTCGGTGTTCGTGTTCTATCCAGCCGACTTCACCTTCGTATGCCCGACCGAATTGGGCGACCTGGCCGACAATTACGCCTCGTTCAAGAAGCTGGGAGTCGAGATTTACGGCGTGTCCACCGACACGCACTTCACGCACAAGGCCTGGCACGACACGTCGGAGACGATCGGCAAGGTCCAATATCCGCTCATTGGCGACCCGACCTTGGCGCTGTCGCGCAATTTCGAAGTGCTGATCGAAGAGGAGGGCCTGGCCTACCGCGGCACCTTCGTCATCAATCCCGAAGGGCGCATCAAGATCATCGAAGTGCACGACAACGGCATCGGCCGCGACGCGAAGGAATTGCTGCGCAAGGTGCAGGCGGCGCAGTACGTTGCCTCGCACCCGGGCGAAGTGTGTCCTGCCAAATGGACGCCCGGCGACAAGACGCTGTCTCCCTCGCTCGATCTGGTCGGCAAGATCTGATCACTTAGGTTCAAGGCAGAAACGGCGGAGCCGTGTTCGTGATGAGCCGCGCGGGCGACTTTCATGTTCACGGCTCTCGTCCCAGCTTAAGCGAACGCAACGTTAGGTGCATCATGCTCGAAGACAATCTCAAAACTCAATTGAAGGCCTATCTGGAACGGCTGGTGCAGCCGGTCGAGATCATTGCGTCCCTGGACGACGGCGATAAGTCGCGCGAGATGCAGGAGCTGCTTCAAGACATCGTGTCGCTGTCGCCGCTGGTATCGCTCGCTGCGGCGCGCGACGCGGCCCAGGTGAAGCCGTCCTTCGCATTGCGCCGTCCGGGACAGGAGCCCCAAGTGCGTTTCGCGGGCTTGCCCATGGGCCATGAGTTCACATCCTTGGTGCTGGCATTGCTGCAGACCGGCGGCCACCCCTCGAAAGCGGCCCCGGCGGTGCTCGAACAGATACGAGCGCTCGAGGGAGAATTCAATTTCGAGACCTTTGTTTCGTTGAGCTGCCAAAGCTGCCCCGACGTGGTTCAGGCGCTCAATTTAATGGCGGCGGTGAACCCTAGGATCCGGCACACGATGATCGATGGCGCACTGTTTCAGGATGAAGTCGAGCGGCGCCAGGTGATGGCGGTGCCCGCCGTATTCTTGAACGGCCAGCCCTTCGGCCAGGGCCGTATGGAACTCCCGGAAATCCTCTCCAAGCTCGACGCCGGCGGGGCGGAGCGCGACCTGGCGAAGTTCAATGCGAAGGCGCCCTACGACGTGTTGGTCGTCGGCGGAGGGCCCGCCGGCGCGGCGGCTGCCATTTATGCGGCGCGCAAGGGAATCCGTACAGGCATTGCAGCCGAACGTCTGGGCGGGCAGTTGTTGGACACCGTGGGCATCGAGAATTTCATTTCGGTGAGAGAAACCGAAGGCCACAAGCTTGCGACGGGACTTGAACAGCACGTCACCACCTACGATGTCGACGTGATGAATCTGCAGCGCGCCGAGGCGCTGACGCCCGGCGGCCTGATCGAGGTTCGGCTCAGCAGCGGCGCGGCGTTGAGGGCGAAGTCCGTGGTGATCGCGACCGGTGCGCGCTGGCGAGAAATCAATGTGCCGGGCGAGCGGGAGTATCGGAACCGCGGAGTGGCGTACTGCCCCCACTGCGACGGGCCGCTGTTCAAGGGCAAGCGCGTCGCGGTGATCGGCGGCGGCAATTCCGGCGTCGAGGCTGCGATCGATCTGGCCGGCCTCGTCAGCCACGTGACGCTCATCGAGTACGATGCGCAGCTGCGCGCCGACGCCGTGCTGACCGCCAAGCTGGGCAGTTTGCCGAACGTCACGGTGATCACGAGCGCGCAGACGACGGAAGTCATCGGCGACGGAACGCGAGTGACGTCCCTGAGGTACAAGGATCGGCAGAGCGGAGCAGCGCACACGCTCGAGCTTGCCGGAGTCTTCGTGCAGATCGGCTTGGTGCCGAACACCGATTGGCTCAAGGGAACCTTGAAACTGTCGGCTCGCGGGGAGATCGAGGTCGACGCTCGCGGCCAGACCTCGGTGCCGGGCGTCTTCGCGGCCGGCGATTGCACCATCGTGCCGTACAAGCAGATTGTGATTGCGATGGGCGAGGGCGCGAAAGCCAGCTTGAGCGCCTTCGATCATTTGATACGCTCGCCGCTGCCCGCGGCCGCGTGACGGTGGCGGGCCCAAGGAGCCCAACAGGCTCCTCGGTCTCCCCGCCGAAATCGGCCCGCGTCACTGCGGAGCGGCGTCTGTACAATATGGCAATCGTGATCCCAACGAGCCTGGCCATGCCCTCAGCTGCTCCTCCCACTCGAATGTCCGCCGGCGTGGTAGTGGTGAGCGTGCTCGACCGGAAATTAAAATTCTTGCTGCTCCGGGCGTATCGCAACTGGGACTTCCCGAAGGGCTTGGTGGAGCCGGGCGAGTCTCCCATCGATGCCGCCGTTCGCGAAGTGCGCGAGGAGACGACCTTGGACGACATCTCTTTCGACTGGGGCATGGTGTACATGGACACCGGACCTTATAACAAGGGGAAGATCGCTCGCTATTACATTGCGCGCAGCAAGGAGACGCATATCCAGCTGCCCGTCAATCCCGATCTCGGGACACCCGAGCATCACGAGGCGAGGTGGGTGGACTACACGCGCGCGCTATCAATGGTGTCGCCGCGCCTGCAGCCGGTGACGCGCTGGGCCTACGGAGTGGTGAACCATGGGGCCTTCCGGCCCGAGTCGGAGGATTCGCAGGCCTGACGCTACTTGAGCGTTACCCACCCTCCGCCCAGGTCGACGACATCGCCGCTGACCCGAATGTGCCGGTGAGCGGCGACTCTCCTTGGGTAAAGACGTTGACGATGCGGAAGGCGTGGCTCGCCATACCGATCAGCGGTAGTAGGGCCGGACGACCACCACGGGAGGAGCCACGACCACGGGCGCCGGGGCAAACACCGCCACGCGCGGACCATAATATCCGCGGTGGTAGCCGTAGGGCGCGACGACACACCCTGTCATGGCCATAATTCCGATCGGAATCAATAACTTGATAAGCATTTTCATGACCGCCCCTCCTGGGGATTGTTGCGCCTCAAGGAGAACAACGCAACAGCGGAGTCTTAAGATGACAGCATGAACCATCCTTAAGGTACCGGGCACATAAAGGCCCCGGGCACATAACGAAAAGGGGTCCAGGCTTGCGCCAAGACCCCCTTGAACCCCGGTCCCGGGGATCTTTTTGGCTGCCTACCTGGCGGGTATCAGCTCTGCCTGAGCGCCCGAGAGGTTGTCCTCGACCACGATCATGAGTCCGCGCGCCGGTGTGACCTTCCATTCCTTCGGATCGATGGAGACCGGCACCAGCACCGTCGCATTGCGCGCCACCGGAACGACCAGCGCGTTGCTGATCGACGGTGAAAACGCGTTGAAGGATGCGCTACCGGGCAGGGAGGCCTGGGTCCCGTCGAGCAAATCATAGGTGGTCTCCGTGTAGGAGAAGCGGGGACTCGCGGGCGTTACTCCCATGTCGGAGGCCAGCACCGGCAGCAGCAAAGTCGAGCCGTCGGTCGGTGAATCGACGAAGAATTCCTCGAGTATGTTGCCGGTCGCCAGATCGACGAGAACCGTGATCTGAACGCCGGAATTGGAACCCGATTCAAACGCACCCTGGTCGATCGCCGCCAAATCATAGTCGGGAACGCCATCGCCATTCACATCGATGAGGATGTCGAATTCGCCGGCGTCGGTGTTTGATACCCGCTTGAAGGTATTGATCGCGAACACCAAGACGCTATCGGACGCCGGAATGAGGTTTGATTGCACCCCGACTGCCTTGGTATCGAAGTGCTTGAGGCCCTGCGGTTTACCGATCAAACCCCAGGCATAGAAATCGGCGTTGCCCGTCACGGCGCCCCCATGATTCTTGAGCCGAAGCACTTGGTTGGGCTCGCGCGAGCTGAGTCCCTCCTCATCCGAGAGGGATACGTTCGACCGGGCACGCGGCACGAGATAGTACGGCACGTGCAATGTGACCCCATTGTTCATTGCGGAATCGACCGGCACCAGCGTCACATAGCCCGCCACCTCCTGGAACGCGTCATTGCCCGATGCGTCGTGAGTGCTGCCCACGGTCGCAGCAGGCACGTTGAGCGTCAATTCCAGGTTGGCTTCGTCGCGGGGTCCGATGCTTAAGGTCGAGTCGCTGAGATGCGCCGTATGGGGCGATCCGCCGACCGCCGTCGTCGTCGCTCTGAACACAATGCGCGAGTTGCCGTAGTTACGCACAGTTACCGCGCGCGTGGCATGAAAGTCCCGGGTGGATTCTTCGAAGCCGAACGACAGGCCCTGCGGCGTGCCCTCCTGCTCCTGGCCGCCGCCCGGCGGGCTATCGTCACCGAGGACGACCGCCTGCGTTTTGGTCGCGCCAACCGGCTGCACCAGCCCCGCTCCCTCGATGCGCGGTGCGTAGTCGAGAAGCTGCGCCGGGTCTGCCGTGTCGACCACAGCGGCCCGCTGAGCGGCCTCATCCCACTTCGGGTGGGCCTGGCGTACCAACGCGGCGACTCCCGCGATATGCGGCGTGGCCATCGACGTTCCAGATTCGTAGAGTCCGCCGTTGCCGGTACCGACGGCAGTGGAGAAGATGCTCACGCCGGGCGCCGTAACATTCGGCCGCAGAGCGCTGTCGCCGAATCGCGGGCCACCCGAACTGAAACCGGCGGCGGTACGGAAGGTCGGATTTTGAATGGTATTCGCGACGAATGAACTCGCGGCCGACGCAGCCGTCAATGCCGTCGCGTCCGTGGCAAGTACACCCAGGAACGGTATCGAAACCCCCGGTATGGGGCCCTCGTAGGGCGGGTAGCCGGCGCTGGAATTGATCATGGCCACGGCGGCGGCGCCGTGCTTCTGCCCGAACTGGGCGCGCTGCACGCGAGCGCAGGTGCCGCGCAGGGTCACGACCAGCTTGCCGGCGATGACGCTGTCGACCCATTCCGTTTCGTCGCAGCCCAGTGAAACGCCGCCGGTCGCCGTCCGCAGGACGACGATGCCCAACGGTCCCGTGAGGGGGGCGCCATTGGCGTCGAGGGCCTCGATGCTGCCGCCGGTCAGATTGATCTGCGCGCCGGGAAAACTGGCATGAGAGTCCATCGCCGCCACCGCCATGCCGCCGACCCCCGAGCCGGGACTGGAGGTAATGTAGGGGGCCGGGCCGGCATTGCCCGAGGCCGATGCGACCAGGATGCCCGCCTGGGCCGCATTCGTCACCGCGAGCGCATCCGCGGTATCGGCGGGACCGAAATCCGCGCCCAATGACATGCTGATCACATCCATGTCGTTCGCCACGGCCCAATCGATGGCCTCGACCACGACATCCGTCGAGCCGGTGCAGCCGAAGACCCGAACCGAGTACAGATCGGCCTTGGGCGCGACGCCCGGTCCGATTTGAAAGCCTTGGGCGTACGCCGCACTGTCGTAGGGACCGTGATAAGTCTTGCCGTCCGCGCCGACACCGAATCCGGCCGCGGTTCCGGAGGTATGGCTCCCATGCCCGTTGCAGTCCAAGGGATTGGGGTCGGGCTGCGGCGTGGTGAACCCGTCGTAGGCGTCGCCGACCAGATCGGTGCCGCCTTTGACCTTGGGTGCTTTCGGTCCGAAGAGAGTCGGGTCAGCGGGCTGAGTGCTGCTGGCCGCCGCCGCAGTGAATGCCGCCACCGTGCCGGGGCCGCCGAAGTTGGCGTGGGTGTAGTCAACCCCCGTATCGATCACGGCGATCTTGATGCCTTCGCCGCGGAAGCCGGGGGTGCCCTGCCACACCGCGGGGGCACCGATGAACGGTACGCTTTGCGCGTTGTTCAAGTGATATCTGCCGACGGGCATGACTTCGGCCACGCCGGGAAGCGCCGCCAGCCCCGGAAGTTCGCTACGATCGATTTGAACCTTGATGCCGTTCACCGCGTCGCGAAAATGCGCCATGACCTTCCCGCCGCGCGCGACGATGCTGGGTTCAACGCTCGCGTGATCGCGATCGATCTGATGATGGATCGCCTCATGTTCCGCCGCCGAGATGGTGTGATCCGGCCGTAGCGCGCGCACCGCGGCCACGGGGGCGGCCGACATCCGCACCACGACCGTGACGCGCTGGTCGCGGCCGGCGGCCAGGGGCAGTTGCGCCGGCTTGTGGACAGAGTTGCCGAGGTAGCGTTTGAAACGGCCCGCAACCGCGGAATTGGCGACCAGGGCGCTCTTGGCCGCCACGCTGGGCGCGGCCAAATCCGTACCCGCAGCGAAGGCCGCGGATACCAGAACAGACAAGAGTGCCCCGCCTGCCACGGCAAGCGCGATCGACTTTGATGACGGCCGTGTGCGCAACGCAGCACGACCTGCCGGTGAGGTGTGGTCCATGTTAATTCCCCTGTTTTTTTGGTTCCAAAGGCCGGCTATCGACCCGCTTGCCCGAAACCTACCGCTTTGCAACCAAGAAGTAAGGTCGATTAAACATAAGCGACGCCTTTTACATTACCGTGAAGGCAGTAGCCTGGGTAGCCAGGCAAGTCATGCCAAGGTGTGAAACACCTTCTGCACGTCGTCGTCCTGTTCCAGCCGGTCGATCAGTGCCAGTGCCTCGGCGGCCTGATCTTCCGGGAGCTCGGTGGGAACCGAGCAAATGTACTCGTGCTCGGCGGACAGCGGTGCGATGCCGCGCGCCTCCAGCGCTTCCTGGAGCTTGCCGAAGTCGTTGAAGCCGCAGCGTATGACCAATTGCGGTTCGCCCTTCTCGCCGGTGCTCTCGCCCATTTCCTCGAGTCCGTAGTCGATGAGGTCGAGTTCCAGTTCATCCTGGTCTTTGACGCTCGAGGGGTCCAGGCGGAACACGCCCATTTTCTTGAACAAGAAGCTCACGCTGCCGGTGGTGCCGAGATTGCCTGCGCCTTTGACGAAGATGTTGCGCAGGCTTCCGACCGTTCGGGTGGGATTGTCGGTGGCGGTTTCGACCAACAGAGCCACGCCATGGGGCGCATAGCCCTCATAGAGGATTTCCGCGTAGTTCGTGGCTTCCTTCCCCGAGGCACGGCGGATTGCGGCGTCGGTCTTGTCCTTGGGCATGTTGACCGCGCGAGCGTTCTGCAAAACCCGCCGCAAGGTCGGGTTTGCGGCCGGATCCGGACCGCCCGCATGAACGGCGATCGCGATATCCTTCGCCACCCGGGTGAACTGCTTCGCCATGCGGTTCCAACGAGCGAACATCGCGTGCTTTCGAACTTCGAAAATGCGTCCCATATCGCGCATGGTAGCAATACCCGGTCAAACCGCTAGACTTGCCGCTACTTCTCGAAGGCGTTTTCTATGAGTGCTGTCCCAGTGGGCGAAAACCCGGTTACCGCGAGTTTCCGCGACCTCGCGCTGTCGGATCCCGTGCTGCGAGCGCTCGCCGACGTGGGCTACGAGTCGCCGTCGCCCATCCAGGCGGCCACCATCCCGGTGCTCCTGTCGGGCGCCGACATGCTCGGCCAGGCGCAGACGGGTACGGGGAAAACAGCGGCATTCGCCCTGCCGGCGTTGTCGCGAATCGATCTGTCCAAGCATGAGCCGCAGGTATTGGTTCTGGTACCCACCCGCGAACTCGCCCTGCAGGTCTCCGAGGCGTTTCTGCGGTATGCCGCGCACATCAAGGGCTTTCATGTACTGCCGATCTACGGTGGCCAAAGCTATCAACCGCAGCTGAACGCGTTGCGGCGCGGAGTGCACGTGGTGGTCGGCACGCCCGGCCGCGTCATCGATCATATGAACCGCGGTACCTTGAAGCTCGGCGGCCTTTCGCTGCTGGTCCTGGACGAGGCCGACGAGATGCTTGCGATGGGTTTCGTGGATGCCGTCGAAAGCATCCTCGAGCAGACGCCGCCGCAGCGGCAGGTAGCGCTGTTTTCGGCAACCATGGCGGCGCCGATCCGCCGTATCGCAGCCAAGCATTTGCGCTCGCCGATCGAAGTCACGATCAAGAGCAAGACCAGCACCGCCACCAATATCCGTCAACGCTATTGGATGGTGAGCGGGATGCACAAGCTGGACGCCCTAACCCGAATTCTCGAGGCGGAGGATTTCGACGGCATGCTGGTCTTCACCCGGACCAAGCAGTCCACGGTGGAGTTGGCCGAAAAACTCGAGGCCCGCGGATTCGCGGCGGCGCCGCTCAACGGCGACATTCCGCAGCCGCAGCGCGAGCGTACGGTGGCGCGTCTCAAAGCGGGGCAGATCGACATTCTGGTCGCCACCGACGTGGCGGCACGGGGGCTCGATGTCGAACGCATCGGGCACGTGGTGAACTACGACGTCCCGTACGACACTGAATCCTACGTGCACCGCATCGGCCGGACCGGCCGGGCCGGGCGCAAGGGCGAGGCCATCCTGTTCATCGCCCCCCGCGAGCGGAACATGCTGCGAGCCATCGAGCGCGCCACGCGGCAGGTCATCGAGCCCATGAACCTGCCGACGGTCGACGCGGTCAATTCGTTTCGTATCGCCAAGTTCAAACAGCGGGTCATCGAGACCGTCGCCGAGAGCGATGCGAAGCAACTGCGCGCCGTCGTGGAACAACTCGAAGCCGAAAGCGGTCTGCCGCTCATCGACATCGCTGCCGCACTGGCTGCGTTGGCCCAGGGTACGACACCGCTGCTGCTGGGCGGTAGAACGGATCGCGGTGGAGAAGTGCCTGGCGGCCTTCCGCCGGGGGTCGCCACGCGGGGCGAGGGGCCGCCGAGAGCACAGGTTCTAGAACGCCCGCAGGCTCCGGAACGTTCGCGCCCCAGCGAGTTGCCGCGATCGGCGGAACACCGGCCCCAGCCGGACCGCTCGCCGCCGCCTGAGACCACGCGAACGCCGCGCTCCAAAGCCGCGGGCAGCCTGATGGAGACCTTTCGCATCGAGGTGGGGTCGGCCCACGGCATCCGGCCGAGCAACGTCGTCGGAGCGATCGCCAACGAGGCGGGCATCGAGGGCGTACACATCGGACGAGTGGACATTCGCGACGATCACAGCTTCGTCGACTTGCCGGAGGGCATGCCGAAACAGGTCTTCAAGCTATTGCAAAAGGTGCTGGTGGCGGGCCGGGAGTTACGCATCAGCAAGGTCGACGAGAAACCGCCGAAGCCGCCGCGGGGGCCCGCAGCACCGCTCAAAATCGGAGAACGCAAGGAGCGTAAGATGCTGAGCCGACGGATCACGCCATCTCGTGCCAGGAAAGTTTGATCGTTTAATTCACTTCGTTTAGCCTTCTGAACTTGCATCCGCTTGCTGCGCAGCTGGCAAAAACCACGCTTTTTGCCAGCGGAAACGAAGCTGATGTCCGAAAAAGCGCCGCAGGCGACTTTTTCCAATTAACAAGAGGAGTCGAGTCATGGGCAAAGGCATGGATCGAAAGAAGGAAGACAAGAAGAAACCGACCAAGACGCTGGAAGAGAAGCGCGCCGCCAAGAGGGAAAAGAAACAAGCCAGAGGGTAGGCTCCTTCGCTCTTCAGACCACGCGGCCGCGTCGGCCGCCCATGAGGAAATCGCGGACGTTGGCGGCGATTTCATCGAGGCATCGTTGACGTGCCTCGCGTGCCGCCCATGCGACGTGCGGCGTCAACAGAAGATTCGGTATGTCCGGATCGAGGAGCGGGTCGCCGTCCACCGGTGGTTCCTGCGGCAGCACGTCGATGCCGGCGCCGCCCAGACGATGGGCTTTCAGCGCGGCCGCGAGCGCGTGGCTGTCGATCAAGCCGCCCCGGGCGGTATTGATGAGCAGCGCGTCCGGTTTCATGAGCGCCAATTCCCGTGCCCCGATCAGACCGCGCGTTGACTCGTTGAGCGGGCAATGCAGGGATACGACGTCGGACATCGCAAGGACCTGATCCAGGTCGAAGCGCCCGGGTTCGTGCGCGCCGCCGGGCCGGTTGGCAACGACCACCCGCATGCCGAACGCTTCCGCAGCCCCGGCCGCGGCCCGCCCCAACTCGCCCCAGCCGACGACGCCGAACGTCCGCCCGGAGAGCTCGCGGATCGGATGCTTGAAGTAGTCGAACGGCCCGCTCCTCTCCCAGGAGCCATCCTTCGCCAGGCGCGTGAATTCCTCCAGGCGCTGAGTGAGGCCTAAGATCATGGCCCACACTTGCTGCATGACCGACCGGCTGCAGTAGCCGCGCACGTTGCACACGCCGACGGCGCGCTCACGCGCCGCCGCCAGATCGACATTGTCCGTGCCGGTCGCGGCGAGGGCGATCAACTTCAAGTGATTCGCACCGTGCACGAGGGCGCGCGTCATGACGAACGTGTTCAGCAGCACGATCTCGGCATCGGCAATGCGTCCTGCGACCTCGGAATCACTCGTCGACCCGTAGATCTGCAGCCCGGGCATCACGCCGAGCAGGCCGGAATTGTCCAAGTCTTCATTGGAAACGGTTTCGTAATCCAGGAATACGGCTCTCACGGCGGGTTAGAATACCTCGTGAGCAACGCACGAGCCGTCAAGATCTTGATCGCCGCCAATGGGGTGATTTATTTGCTGCAGATGTATCTGCTGCATTCGTCGACGGGCGAGCGCTTCGACGAACTGTTCGATTTGTGGCCTCTGACCCCGATTGACGGACACGTGTATTTTCATGTTTGGCAAATCATCACCTATGGCTTCCTCCATAGTACTGACAACATCACTCATCTGCTGTTCAACATGCTGGGACTGTGGATGTTCGGCTCCGAAATCGAGCGCACCGTCGGACCATGGCGGCTGCTCGCGTGTTATTTCGCGTCGGAGATTACCGCCGCGCTGACGCAATTGTTCGTGCCCGCGCTGTTCGGCGCACCGCCGGCGCCCACGATCGGCGCCTCCGGCGGCGTCTTCGGGCTGCTCCTGGCATACGCGCTGTTGTTCCCGCATCGCAAAGTCGTGCCGCTGATCCCGCCCATTCCCATGCCGGCTTGGCTTTTCGCCACTCTGTACGCAGGCCTGGAACTTTTCGCGGGCGTCACGGGCACCTTATCCGGCATCGCCCACTTCGCGCATCTTGGTGGCATGATCGGCAGCGCAATGGTGGTCCTGCAGTGGCGCCGGGGAAGACCTTGAACAGGGTGTGGTGTTTGACGTTCTTGGCGTGCCTGGCCTTGCCGGCGCGCGCGGAGTGGGTGCGGCGGGTCACCGACGGCATCATGGGCACGCGCATCACGGTGGAGTTGTGGGCCGACGACAAGGGCAAGGGCGATCGCGCGATCGATGCGGTCCTCGACGAAATGCGTCATATCGACGAATCGATGAGCACCTACAAACCGACCAGCGAGGTCTCGCAGGTCAATGCGAAGGCGGCCGATGGTCCGATGCCCATCACCAAAGAACTGTTTGACCTCTTGACCACGGCCAAGGAGTACTCGGTCCTCACCGAAGGCGCATTCGACATCACCTACGCCAGCGTGGGCTACCTGTACGATTTTCGAAAGCGCGTCAGGCCGAACGAAGCGCAAATCACCAAGGCCTTGCCCGCGGTGGACTATCGCCACGTTCTGCTCGATCCGAAGAAGCAAACCGTGCAATTCTCGCAGAAGGGCGTGCGCATCGACCTCGGCGGCATTGCGAAGGGCTACTCGGTGGACTGCGGAATCGATGTGCTCAAATCGCTCGGTATCACCCGAGCCTATGTCTCCGCGGGCGGCGACAGCCGAATCATCGGCGATCGATTCGGAAAGCCCTGGATGGTGGGCATCCGCGATCCGAGCAAGGGATCGGACGACGTGATCACGCGCATCCCGTTGGTCGATGCGGCGATCTCCACGTCCGGCGACTACGAGCGCTACTTCGAGGAAGATGGCGTGCGCTATCACCATATCATCGACCCGCACACCGGCCATTCGGCGAGCAAGGTGCGCAGCGCCACCATCATCGGGCCGGCCGCCATACGCACCGACGGTCTGTCGAAGACCGCCTTCGTGCTGGGGCCGGACAAGGCCATGGAAATCTACAATCGGATCGATGACATCGACGCCATCATCGTCAAACTCGACGGCACCGTGATCCATTCAAAAGGCCTCGAACCCGCGAAAGGCCTCGAACCCGCGAAAGGCCTCGAACCTGCGAAAGGCCTCGAACCTGCGCATTGAGGGCGCGCGCACCATGTCGGAGACCTCCGATCGATCCCATGCGCCGCATTTGAACCCCATCGTGGTGTTCGGCGTGCTGGCCCTCTCGTTGGCGGTTCGCGTCATGCACTTCTCCAGCGCATTGCAAAGTCCCTTGAGTTACCAACCGGGGCCGGACGAGGACTATTACCTGCATTTCGGCGAAGCCGTTGCCGCCGGGCGCGGTGCTGACGGACCCGAGTTCACGTTCATGGATCCGGGATACGGATATTTGTTGGGCGCGGTGTTCAAATTGGTCGGCGTGAATCCGGTGGCGGTCTATCTCCTGCAAGCGCTCCTGGATACGGCCACGGTCTATGGAATCCTGGTCATTGGCAGGCTGTTGAGACGTCACCGGGCCGGCCTCTATGGCGCGCTGCTATACGGACTGACTTCCACCGCCATCATGTTCTCTGCCACCCTGCTGAAAGAAGTCTGGGTGGCAAGCTACGTGACCTGGTGGGTCGCGGCTGCGCTTGCCCTACTGCGCTCCGAACGCCGTCTCGCGTGGGGCTTGTTCGGCCTATTCTGCGGGATCGGCATCGTGCTGCGTTCGACGCTGCTGTTATTTGGGCTGGCGGCGCTGCTGCTGCCGGGACTGCGCCGCTGGACCGATACCACTACGGTGCGCGCACCCGCGGGCTGGGCATCCACGACATTGCTCGTGATGCTGGGAATGGCGGTCGCGCTCGCGCCATGGTCGCTGCGTAATTTTCATGCGTCCGGGAGCCTGTCGCCCTTGCCCGACAACGGCGGAATCGTGCTGCATCAGGTGTACAACCCCGAGAACCCGGAGTCCGCCATCTGGATTCCACCCTTCGTGAACTATCTGCACCCCAGCGAGATTTGGCGCGGCTACGCGGCCGAGGCCGAGCGCCGCAGCGGACGTTCGCTGTCGCCGCGCGAAGCGGATGCTTACTGGCGGAAGGAGGCGCTCGACTTCATGCGCGAACACCCCGGTCAGGTGCTCGCCGATGCTGCCCACAAAAGCGCCGTCTTCCTTGCCGATACCGAAATACCCAACAACCGTTCGTCGGCGGAGGAGCGGCTGTTTTCCCCCGTTCTCAGGTTGTTACCGCCGCCAATGGTGTGGCTGCTGGCCATGGGCCTTGCCGGGCTGGTCTGGCTGGGGCGGGAGGACCGCCGGTGGCCCATCGTTGCCGCGCCGATCGTGATCTCCTGGCTCACCGTGGCGGCGTTTTGGGCCGAGGACCGATTCCGGTTTCACGCGGTGCCGGTGCTCGCGCTATCGAGCGGCATCTGGATCGACGGGCTGTTGCGGAGCGTGCCTGCGCGCGGGTTCAGTGGCCCCGCGATCGACGGTGCAGGGCGCCGGCAGGCTGCGGTTTTCGGCCTGCTGGCCATCTCGATCGGCGCTGCTTCCTTGTTTTTGGGAAGACAATTTCCGCCTCCGGCGATCCGCTGGGATCACGTCGTGTGGGGCTATATCAAGATGGGCAAGGTCGAGGAAGCGCGTACCTTGGCCGAACGGATCTCGCTCGAGCAACCCGAGAACGGCCCCGTTTGGGAAGCGATGGGCTATCTAGCGGCCGCCCGCCGGCAATACCCCGACGCGGTGCGGCATTATCAGCGCGCCGTCGCGTTGCGACCCCGCTCGTACCTGGCCCACTACAACCTCGCCAAGGCTTTGCTTGCGCAGGGGCGCAGGCCGGCGGCGGCGGCCGAGGCCAGGATCGCGGAGAGTCTCCATCCGTCGGCGGACGCTCGAGCCCTATTGAATCAGGCGGAGGCGGCGCCCTAGTCGCGAAAATTGTTGAACTGCAGCGGTACGTCGAATTCCGCCTTGCGCAGGAACGCGATAGCGTCCTGAAGATCGTCGCGTTTCTTGCCCGTGACGCGAACCTTTTCTCCCTGGATCTGCGCCTGCACCTTGAGCTTCGAATCTTTGAGCAAGCGCGCCACCTTTTTTCCGGTGTCGGCATCGATTCCATGCCGGAGCACCACGTCCTGCTTGGCCTTCGCCAAGTTCACCACGGGATCCTTGACCTCGAGGCATGCGACGTCGATGCCGCGCTTGGCAATCCTTAGTTTGAGAATCTCCAGCATCTGTTTCAATTGAAAGTCCGCGGGCGCGCTCATGGTCACGGTCGTCTCATCGAGTTCGAAGGTGGCATCGGTGCCTTTGAAATCGAAACGCTGGGTGAGCTCGCGAACCGCCTGATCGACCGCATTGGTCAATTCATGAGTATCGATTTCGGAAACGACGTCGAATGAAGGCATCAGGTTTCCGCCAGTAGTTGATCGATGGTGCTTTTGAATTCATCGACGAATTGCGTGTAGTGTTCGCCGGTCGCCGGTCCCGAATAGCCCGTGTGAATCTTACGGACCCGGCCCCTGCGGTCGATGATTATCGTCGTCGGAAAGGCGTAAACCCGGTCCAACATGGGCAACTTCTTCGCGGCCTCGTCCTTGTCCGATATTCCGGCGATCAAGGTCGTGTACTCAATGCCATAGTGCTGCCGGAACCGCTCCGTGGCCGCTGCGGCGCGATCGAAATCACCGAAGTGCTCGAACATCAATGAAACAATCTCCAATCCCTTCGCGCGATAGTCGCGGTAGAACGGCGCCAGGAAGGCCGCTTCATCGTGACAATTCGGACACCAGCTTCCGGCAAGCGCCACCACCAGCACCTTGTTCCGAAATTTGGCGTCCTTCGATGTGACGGGGGTCCCGGCCAGATCGGGGAACGCGAATTCGAATCCCTTGACCCCGCTGCGCAGTTTCGTGAGCGAGTACGCGTCGGGCAGCGCCGCATGCGCATCGCGCTTGGCGGACCAGCGTTCGTGATAGGAGGTGCCCGACCAGTAGTCACCGGTCATGGCAGCGTCCGGGCCGGAGATCTTCGCCTTGTAAAGAAACACATGGGCGCCGTCGAATGTCGATAGGTAGAGATCGCCGTCGTGCACCTGCCCCGCCAAAAACCGGTGATCGCCGGTATCCGTCAAGAACGTTCCGCCCACGATGTCGTTCGATTGGGTGAACTCGCCGACAGCCGCTTCGGAACGGCCGTCGTCGTCGGTGAAGCTAACCGCGTACCGTCCCGCAACGCTCGGAAACGGGCCGGCGGATTGCGGAAAGAACCGGTAGTGCTGATCGAACTGCGCAACGACGGGTATGTGCTGGTCCTTGCCTCCCAGTTTGTCCAGCACCACTTCGCCCCGTAACTTATCGCCCTCCGCCACTGCCGTGAGGCGATTTTCGTAGCCCGGCATCTTGATTTCCAGATGCGCCCCGTCGACGACGACCTCGCTCAACTTCACCCGCTCGGGACCGTTGACCAGATATCCCACCCACGCGGAATCCTCGCGAGAGAGATCGAGCCCGAACGGAAGGTCCCCCCCGGGAATTTGCAGAACTACGCGGTAGGTGCCCGGCTTGACCGCGCCACCGGCGCCGACGTCGACGGCCGCTGCGGACGGTGGAGCGCCGCGGCTGCATGCGCCCGCCAGAAGGGCGCACACGCATCCCGCCGCAATGCGCCCGGCCAACATGGGCGCAGCTTTCCAACGGCCCACTGACTGGTCCCTCATGTGTGGTTTGCTTCTCATGGCTCAACGATACCCGCGAGCTTGCAATGTGAAAAGATTCGCATAACTCCCGCCCAGGGCCATCAGCGATTCGTGGCTGCCGCGCTCGACGATACGACCCTCTTCGAGAACCAAAATCTGATCCGTCATCCGTACCGTCGAAAATCGATGCGAGATGACGATGGCAATGCGATTTCGCGTCAGATCGTGAAAGTGTTCGAACACTTCCGCCTCCGCCCCCGCATCGATGGCCGCCGTCGGCTCGTCCAGCACCAGGATGTCCGCCTCGTTGCGCATGAACGCGCGCGCCAGCGCGATCTTCTGCCATTGCCCTCCCGACAGTTCGCGCCCGTCCTTGAACCACTTGCCGAGCTGTGTGTGATAGCCCGCCGGCAGCTGCTCCACGAAATCGGCGGCCAAACCCTGCATGGCTGCGCTGCGCCAACGCGCTTCGTCATCGAAGGCCCGCACGTCGCCGGCGCCGATATTCTCGCCGACCAGCATTTGATAGCGCGCGAAGTCTTGGAATATGACTCCGATCCGCTGCCGCAACGTGGTCTCATCCCATTCCTGCAGGTCGAGCCCGTCGAGGAGAATTCGTCCTCTGGTCGGCCGGTACAGTCGGGTCAAGAGCTTGATGAGCGTGGTCTTTCCAGAGCCATTCTGTCCCACGAGGGCCAGACTCTCACCGGGCTTGACGTGAAGATCGATATTCGACAAGGCTGCGACGACCGCGCCGGGGTAGATGAATTCAACGCCTTCGAAACGAATGCCGTCGCCCGGGGTAAGGCCGAGGACGAAGCTGCCGCCGCCATGCCCCACGGGTTGCTCGAGGTATTCGTAAAGATTCGACAGGTACAGGTTGTCCTCGTACAGTCCGCTGACTGCGGACAACGCCGCACTCACCGCCGTCTGTCCCTGCCTGAACAACATCATGTACATCGTCATCTGCCCGACCGTCATCGCACCGAGCACGGTTTCCGCGGCAATCCAGGCGTAGCCGCCGTACAGAGTCGTGGTGCCGATGAGACCCAAGCCGAAACCCCACGCATCGCGCCTCAATGTCAGATCGCGGTCCTCCCGATACAGCCTGGTGAAAATCTCCCGGTATCGATCGAGCAGACGCGCGCCCAATTGGAACAGCTTGACCTCCTTCGCGTTGTCCTCGCGTGCCAGCACCGATTCGAGGTAGATCTGCATGCGCGCTTCGGGAGCGCGCCATCGGAACAGGCGAAACGCTTCGCCGGAGAACTTCGCTTCGGCGAGAAAGGCGGGCAGGCCTGCCAACACCAGGAGCACCACCGCCCACGGCGAGAAGCGCACGAGCAAGCCGCCGAACGAGATCAACGAAATGGCGTTCTGCAGCAATCCGAAGGTGCGCATGACCAGACTCAACGGACGGCTGGAGGCTTCGCGCCGCGCGCGGGTCAATTTGTCGTAGAACTCGGAATCCTCGAATTGCGTCAGATCCAGCGTCAACGCTTTCTCGAGAATCATCACGTTGACCCGCTGCCCGAGCTGCGCGCGCAGCAGCGACTGCGCGAGCGAAATACCGCGCTGGGCGATGGACATCGCCGCCACCAGCGCGGCCTCGAAGGCGACCAGCTTGACGACCGGAGTCAGCGACGTCGCTCCGGTACGCCGGTGCAGATCGGCCGCGTGGATCACGGCATCCACGATCAGCGACCCGATGTAGGCGACGCCGGCGGGCAGGACGCCGGCGACGAGGGTCAGCGCGGCCAGCGTGATGCTCAATCCTCTGTTGGTGGTCCAGACCAACATCAAGGCGCGGCGGCTGTACGAGAAGACGTCCAGCAGCCCGCGTTGCAGCGACCCGTTGTCGGTTTTGTCCGTTGCCCCGGAGGCGGCGTGAGGGTGGGCGGACAAGTCGGCTACTTCACCAGGCGCAAGCAGGCCCGGTGCAAGCAGGAACGAGACGCCATAGCCCAATTGCGTTCCTCGGAGCTGAATTCCACTCTCATCTGCGATCCCCTTCGCTTCGGCGCAGGTCGCCGGCAGCTATAATGCGCAACCAGAGGAACCGGTATGGCGGAGTAGTCGTGAAATTCAAGGTCTTGCTCGATCGTTGGAAGAAGGAAGCGCCGCCGGCGAGAACCGCGAAAGAGTACGCGGTTCGCTTGAATCTGGACGACGCCGCGCGGCTGCACGCCTTGGCGGCATTGTTTCCGGGCCGCCGAGTCGAGGAGCTCATCACCGACCTGCTGCATGCCGGCCTGGATGAAGTTGCGGCCGCCATGCCGTATGTAGCGGGGCCGAAGATCATATCGCGCGACGACCATGGCGACCCAGCCTACGAAGACGTCGGCTTGACGCCCCAGTTCGTGGAACTCACCCGTAGGTGTAAGAAGGAGCTCCAAGCCGCCCCGGCAGCAGCGCCCGCGGCTACACCCGCCGTGGCCACACCCGTGGCGAATCCCGCAAAGGCCCCTTGACGCTGCGTACTCCGGGCGGCGATACTCATGCTCTATGTCGACCCGGTTTTTCGTAACCCAAGTCATTGATCTCGACGCTCGTTGGTGGTGGCGCAATCCCCTTTGAGGAGTGGGCGCTGGCCGCATCAGTCAAAATCTAGTTTCTCGTCATCCAGAACCCATCTCCGCAACTTGTGTGGTGATGGGTTTTTTTATTGTCTTCAAGTTTTATGGCCGGGAGTTCATGAAGCCACCTTTCGACATCGCCGCCGATCTGGACACACCGGTGTCGGCCTATTTGAAATTGGCGCCGTTCAAGCCGCGGTTCCTGCTGGAGAGCGTGGAGGGCGGAGAGCGGCTGGCGCGCTATTCCTTCATCGGATTCGGCGATTGTCTGGAGGTCCGTCTCGATTCCGCCGGTTTTAACATAGGCGGGATCTACACCGAGAGGCCTCGATCGAAGGCCGCATTCCTGGACGCGTTGCGCGGTGCCCTCGCCCGCGCCCCCCAACCCTTGCCTGAGATTCCCGGCGTGCCCCTGTCCGGCGGCCTCGTGGGATACACCGCGTACGATGTCGTGCGCTATTTCGAGCGAGTCCCGGGACGCAGCTTGGACGACACGGAATCACCCCACGCACACTACGTTGCTCCACGCTCGCTGCTGGTGTTCGATCACTTGACCCGCGGCGTCGCGCTGCTGCACGACGGCAGCGAGGCGGAGCGCCAAAGCCTGCGCCGCGAGGTCGTCCAGGCGCTGCGCGGCGCCGTGCCCATGCTCCTCACTCCCGGCGGCTTTTCGCCCGCAGTCCCCTCCCTCACCGAGGCGGCGCACGCGGAAGGGTTGCGCAGAGCGCAGGAATACATCGCCTCCGGCGACGTGTACCAGTTGGTGCTCTCATCGCGCTTCGCGGGCCGGCACTCGCTGTCGCCGTTCGAGGTGTATCGGGCGCTGCGCATGCTGAACCCGTCGCCGTATATGTTTTTCTGCGAACTGGGCGACGTCACGGTGGTGGGCTCCTCGCCCGAGGCCTTGGTCAAAGCGCACGGCGGCCATGCACAACTGCGGCCCATCGCCGGTTCACGGCCGCGCGGTGCCGACGCGGAGCGCGACGCCGAGCTGGAGGCGGAGTTGCTTGCCGACCCCAAGGAGAACGCCGAGCATGTCATGCTGGTCGATCTCGCTCGCAACGATCTCGGTCGAGTGGCCACGGCGGGTTCCGTGCGCGTGGATCCCTACCGCGTCATCGAGCGCTACAGCCACATCATGCACATCGTCAGCGGGGTCAACGGCCAATTGCGAGCCGGCCAGGATGCGTTCGATTTGTTTGCGGCCACCTTCCCTGCCGGCACGCTGGTGGGCGCGCCGAAGGTACGCGCCATGGAAATCATCGACGAACTCGAACCGGTGGGACGGCAGTTATACGGCGGCACCGTGGGTTATTTCGGCCGGCGCGGGGACATGGATCAGGCCATCACGATTCGGACGCTGGTCTTCCGCGGCGATGGCTACAGCTATCAGGCCGGCGGCGGCATCGTTGCCGACAGTGCACCGCAAGCCGAATACGACGAAGTCATGGCGAAGAGTGCGGTACTGCGGCGTGCGCTTAAGCTTGCGGCAGAGGGACTTTAGCGCATGCGACCGAAGGTACTGCTCATCGACAACTACGACTCCTTCACCTACAACCTGGTGCAGGCCTTTCTGGTGCTGGGTGCGGACGTCGACGTGTACCGCAACGATGCCATCACCGTCGAGGAGGCGCTCGCTCAGGAGCATACGCATCTGGTCATTTCTCCGGGACCCGGCACGCCGCGCGACGCCGGGGTTTCGATGCGCATGATCGAGGCGTTCGCCGGCCGCGTTCCGATCTTCGGGGTGTGCCTCGGGCACCAATCCTTGGTGGAGGTGTTCGGCGGGAAAGTCGTGCGCGCGCCCCGCTTGATGCATGGCAAGGTGTCCCCCGTGCTGCATGACGGCCGGGGACTGTTCAGCGGCATGCCCCAGGAATTTCCTGCCGGCCGCTACCACTCATTGATCGCCGAGCCGTCCAGCATTCCAGCGGTGCTCGAGGTCACGGCCCGGACGGCCGAAGGCGAGATCATGGGCGTGCGCCACAGGTCGCTGCCCATCGAGGGTGTTCAATTCCATCCGGAAAGCGTGCTCACTCCCGAAGGTCCGGTGTTGATGGGCAACTTTCTCAAGACCCGGGAGGCTTAGGCGAAGCGTCATGCGGCCTACCGCTCGCACATTGGAAGACTTGCTTGAGGGCAGAGATCTCACCGAGTCGCAGGCGGGCGATCTGTTGGGCCAGCTCACGGCCCCGGACCTCGCGCCCGCGCTGGCCGGGGCGCTGCTGGCGGCATTGCGGGCCAAAGGAGCGACGGCCGCCGAAGTCCGCGGTTTCGCAGGAGCGATGCGCCGGCTGGCCCGCAAACCCGAGCTGCCGAGCGCACCCGACGCCATCGACATCGTCGGTACGGGCGGCGACTCGTCCGGTAGTTTGAACTTATCCACGGGTGCCGCGCTGCTCGCTGCGGCGTGCGGCCTGCCGGTGATCAAGCATGGCAACCGCTCCATTTCGAGCCGCAGCGGAAGCGCGGATCTGATCGAGCGGCTGGGCCTCCGGCTGCCGCTCGATGAACGCCAGGCAGCGAAGTGTTTTGCTGCAACCGGGTTTACGTTTCTGTTCGCGCCCTATTTTCATCCGGCGATGAAGGCTCTTGCACCCATTCGCACCGCGCTCGGCGTGCGCACGGTATTCAACCTTCTGGGGCCGTTGACCAATCCCGCAGCACCACGCTTCTACCTGATCGGTGCTTTCGACGCCGCGGCCGCGGAACTGATGGCTGCCACCTTGACCGGCATGGAAGCCGAGCGCGCGTGGGTGGTGCACGGCGCCGCGGGCTGGGACGAAGCCACTCCCATCGGTCCGTTCCTGGCCTTCGAGGTGACCGGCGGCGAGATCTACCGCCACCACGTCGATCCGCGCGAGTTCGGGCTGGACCCGTGCGAGTCGGCCGACTTGGCGGGCGGCGACGCCGCGACGAACTTGGCTGCCTTAAACGATGTTTTCGAGGGCCGTGATCGAGGTCCGCACCGGGCGGCGTTGGTTCTACAGTGTGGACTCGCGCTCCACATTGCCGGCCGCGCCGCTTCCATCCCGGCGGGAATCGACATCGCCGGTTCGGTGCTGGACAGCGGCCAAGCGCTGCGCTGGTTGCGGCAATTGGAGAACTATGCGTCGGAGTCGCACCCAACATGAGCGGCCTGTTGGACGAGATGGCGCGGTCGAGTACGGCTCGGGTGCGCGCCGCACAACAACTTGAATCCTTCGCCGACTTGGAGCGCCGTGCGCGAGGAACCCCGTCCGGCCCGGCATTGCGGTTGTCGCCGGCAGGCTTCGACGTCATCGCCGAGCTGAAGTTGCGTTCTCCGGCTGCCGGCCAATTGGGCGACGAATCGCAGGACTGGCTGGGCCGAATCGCCGCCTATGCGCGCGGCGGCGCGGCGGCCGTCTCCGTGCTGACCGAGCCGTCGCGGTTCGACGGCTCGTTGGAGCATCTGCGCCAGGCGGCTCTGGTATTGGCGCCGCTGCATGTTCCCGCCATGCGGAAGGATTTCCTGGTCGACCCCTACCAGGTGCTGGAGGCGCGTGCCGCGGGCGCGGCAGGAATATTGGTCATTTTGCGCATGTTGACGCGTGAGCGGATCTCTGCCCTGCTGGACGCCGCGGCCGATCACGGCTTGTTCGTCCTGCTGGAGGCGTTCGATGAAGCGGATCTCGAGTCTGCACGGCAATTGCTGTCGTCGCGTGCTGCCGGCGAGACCATCCTTGTCGGGATAAACAGCCGTGACTTGCAGACCCTGAAAGTGGTGCCGGAGCGGTTTGCCGCACTGGCGCCGCTCTTGCCCGGGCCCTGCGCCTGCGTTGCCGAAAGCGGCGTGGCGTCGCCGTCCGACGCCCAAGCAATGCGCCGCCTCGGGTACCGCCTGGCGTTGATCGGCACCGCTTTGATGAACTGCGATGATCCGGCCGTGATGGTCGCGGAAATCTTGGACGCTGCGCGGACACCGCACCGGTAAAATGGCTACACTCGGACCCATGTGGATCAAAATCTGCGGTATGACCAGTGCCGATGCGATCACCGCAGCCGCGGAGGCCAAGGTGGACGCGATCGGTTTCGTCTTTGCGCCGAGCCCGCGCCAGGTGACGCCCGGCCAGGCGGCGCAGCTTGCCGCGCTTGCACCGCCCGGCATTCTTCGGATCGCGGTGGCGCAGCACCCCCTGCAAATGAAAGTGGATGAAATCTGCCGGATTCTCAAGCCGGACTATTTTCAGACCGACGTCGAAGATTTGCGGGAACTGAAGATTCCGCCGCATGTGAAGGTGCTCCCGGTGGTGCGTTTCGGCCGCAAGACGCCGAGTCCGTTGCCGGCTCGCATGTTGTTCGAGGGCCCCTCGAGCGGCATCGGTGAACTCGCGGATTGGGGCAGGGCCGCGGAGCTCGCGCGCCAGACCGAATTGATTCTGGCCGGTGGGCTGTCGGCGCTCAACGTCAGTGAAGCCATACAGGCGGTGAGGCCGTTCGGGGTGGACGTGAGCAGCGGAGTGGAAGACGTTCCGGGCATCAAGGACCCGGACAAGATTCACGAATTCGTGCGCGCGGTCCGCGTCGCCGCGGCTCGATTGGAGCATGACTCTTGAACTCGCAGATTCGCGCGGATGCCGCGCAATTCGAATCCTATCCGGACGCCAAGGGCCGCTACGGCGCGTTCGGTGGACGGTACGTCCCGGAGACATTGGTGCCGGCGCTCGATCGGCTGCAAGCCGGCGTGGAGTTCCATCTCCATAGTCCCGAATTTCAGACCGAATTCGCCCATGAGTTGAAAACCTGGGTCGGGCGCCCGACAGCATTGTCCTTCGCACCCACGTTGAGCAAGCGATGGGGAGCTGAAGTGTGGCTCAAACGGGAGGATCTCGCACACACCGGGGCGCACAAGATCAACAACGCGGTGGGCCAGACGCTGCTCGCCAAGCGCCTGGGGGCGAAGCGCATCATCGCGGAAACCGGCGCGGGGCAGCATGGAGTCGCGAGCGCCGCCGCGGCCGCCCGACTGGGGATGCCCTGTGTGGTCTACATGGGCGCCGTGGACGTCGAGCGGCAGGCGCCGAACGTGGGTCGTATGCAACTGATGGGTGCGACGGTGGTGCCGGTCACGAGCGGCGACCAGACCTTGCGCGCGGCCATCGATGAAGCGCTTCGGGATTGGGTTTCCGATCCCGATGGGACCTATTATGCGTTGGGATCGGCCGTCGGCCCCCACCCGTATCCTTATCTGGTCCGTGAACTGCAGGCGGTGATCGGGCGCGAGGCGCGATCGCAAATGCTGGAACTTGCCGGTGCTTTGCCGGATGTGGCGGTGGCATGCGTGGGGGGCGGATCGAATGCGATCGGGTTGTTCCATCCCTTTCTGGGCGATGCGGCCGTGGGTTTGCTGGGCGTGGAAGCGGGTGGCCGCGGCCCCGGTCTCGGCGACAACGCGGCGTCCCTGACGGCCGGCACACCCGGGGTGCTGCAAGGCAGCTACACCTTGATTCTCCAAGATGCCTTCGGCCAGGTGCAAGAAACGCATTCGGTTTCCGCCGGGCTCGACTACTCGGGTGTCGGGCCGGAGCACGCCTATCTTCAGACCTGCGGCCGGGTCGCCTACGAATCGGCGACGGACATCGAGGCCTTGGACGCGCTCATGGAATGCGCCAAATGCGAGGGCATCCTTCCCGCCATCGAAACGGCGCACGCGATCTTCGGCGCGCGTCGCTACGCGCTCGCGCACCCTGGGTCGCGAATCTTGATCGGCTGCTCCGGACGGGGCGACAAGGACATGCCGATTTTGCAGCGCACCGTGCTTACGGATCTGCGGACTTGACGAAATCGCGCGACACGATATCCGCGGCAATCAATGCGGCCGTCGCTTGCGGGCGACCGGCGTTGGTCGGCTTTCTCACGGCCGGGTTTCCGAGCCGCCGGCAATTCAAGGACAACCTCACTGCCGTCCTCGGCGCTTGCGACGTCGTGGAAATCGGCGTGCCGTTCAGCGATCCGATGGCGGACGGTGCGACGATCCAGCGGGCGAGCTTCGTAGCGCTGGCCGACGGCGTGACGCTTCCTTGGATACTGCAAGAGCTTCGGGAGATTCCGGCGCCCCGCGCAGCGCCCGTTCTCTTGATGAGCTATTTGAACCCCCTGCTGAAGTACGGCCTCGAGAAGCTGCCAGGCGATGCTGCGCGGGCGGGCGTCGCGGGATTCATCGTTCCCGATTTGCCGTATGAGGAAAGCGGCGAGCTCAACACTGCATTGGACGGCGAGGGACTCGCCTTGATACAGATGGTGACCCCCGTAACGCCGCAAGAACGCTTAAGCATGCTGTGCAAGTCCGCCCAGGGTTTCGTCTACGCCGTTACCATGACGGGCACGACCGGAAAATCCGCCGGGGTGCCCGACGACGTATTGGCCTACATGGATCGCGTCAAGCGCTGCTCGACCGTGCCCGTTTGCGCCGGCTTCGGCATTCGTTCACGCGACCAAGTGGCGCGCTTCGGGTCGCATGTCGATGGGGTCGTGGTCGGCTCCGCCTTGGTCGAGGCGTTGGAGCGCGGCGACGACGTCAAGGCTTTTCTCGGATCGCTGCGCTAGGAACACATTACCGCGCTTTAGGACGCTGGAGGATGCCTTGAAGCGAGTGTACCGGGCCGCATCGTTATTGCAGGTGGCGCATGCTCGGAACGTGCTCATTACCGCTGGAATAGAGTGCGAGTTGCGCAATCAATATCTGGCCGGCGCGCTGGGGGATCTGCCCATGATGGAGACCTGGCCGCAGCTCTACGTGGACGATGACGACGAGACCTTGGCGCTCCGCGCCCTGGCGCGGGCCGCTGCGGCGCCCGTGGGAACGATGTGGACGTGCTCCGCTTGCGGCGAGCAGCTGGAACCGCAATTCACACAGTGCTGGCGCTGCGGGGCTGCAGGTCCGCCACGCGGTGTGTAAAATCAAGGGGCGCATCCCGGCAAAACCGTTTGCATAGTGTGTGCCAGCCGGCGCCGCAGCATCGAAAGCGCTCACCGACGCCCGCGGAAGCGCGACTTTAGCCCTTGCTCATCAAAGGCTTAACCCTGCATGTCGGACGAACACCTACATCAAATATCGTGAATTCTGAGCCTAGGTTCAGCCCGTATCTCTGGCCACCACCGGCGGCACAGGTTACAAATCGACACCGTGTTCCGTGTAACGATTACACGAACCCGATCAGGAGGAGATCGAGTGATGAATATCGCCAGAAGTGATTTTTCCGAGTCGGTGGCGCCGTTCGCGGCCCCGAGCCCGTTGTTGGGCGATTCCGAAGCCATGCAGGAGGTCTTCCGCCTCATCGAGCGGGTCGGCCCGACGGAGGCCAGCGTGCTCTTGACCGGGGAGAGCGGATCTGGGAAGGAACTGGCGGCGCAGTCGATCCATGATCGCAGTGCACGCAGAGGGGGGCCGTTTATCGCCATCAACTGCGGCGCCATTCCCGCCGGATTGATCGAAGCGGAGCTTTTCGGCTACGAAAAGGGGAGCTTTACCGGAGCGGTACGTGCGCATGCCGGCGTTTTCGAACGTGCCCAGGGCGGCACGCTGCTCCTCGACGAGGTCACCGAGATGCCGTTGGAAATGCAGACCCGACTGCTGCGGGTTCTCGAGTCCCGAAAGTTCTACCGGGTCGGCGCCAGCGTCGAATTTAGTTCGGACGTCCGGGTGATCGCCTCGACGAATCGATGCCCGCTGCAGGCCGTGCAGAACGGCCAGTTGCGCGAGGATCTGTTGTACCGTCTGGCCGTCTTTCCGATCGACATGCCGTCGCTGCGCAGCCGGGGCAGCGACGTGGAACTGCTCGCCGAGCATTTCCTCACGGAGCTCAATGTGCAGAGCCGCACGCAAAAGCGGTTTTCCGCGATGGCGCGCATGACAATGAAACAGCATACCTGGCCCGGCAATGTGCGGGAATTGAAGAACTGCATCGAACGTGCCTTCATATTGGGAGATCAAACCTTGGAATTGGCCCCGCTCATTCAAAATGCGGCGCGCGGCGGCGACACCGTATCGGATCGCGAACGGCTCGATATTCGGGTGGGGTCGCGCATCTACGATATGGAGCGCTCCTTGATCGAAGCCACGCTCGATTACTTCAAAGGCAACAAGCGGCGCGCAGCCGATGCGCTGGGCTGCAGCCTTAAGACCCTGTATAACAAACTGAACGGGTATTCACAGAACGAAGAGTGCGCAAGCAGTTGAGCGCCCCCGTTACCGGAGGAAGCAAGTGTCACGAGTACTGATCGCTGACGATCACGCGGTTGTTCGCGCCGGATTCAAGCAATTTCTCGAGGCGGACTCCAGCATCAACGCGGTCGGCGAGGCCGCGAGCGGCAATGAGACGCTCGATTTGCTTCGGCAGCAGGAGTGGGATCTGGTCCTGCTGGACATCCATATGCCTGACCGCAGCGGCCTGGACATTCTGCGCCACATCCAGACGGGCCATCCCGGCGTACGTGTGCTCGTGATGAGCGGATTGCCCGAGCAGCAGTACGCGGTCAATGTGTTGCGCGCGGGCGCGAGCGGCTACCTGTCGAAGGACAGTGCGCCCGAAGAACTCATGAAAGCGGTCCGCACCGTGCTGTCGGGAAGGCGCTACGTGAGCGCCGCTCTGGCGGAAATTCTTGTGGCCGACCTCGATGGCGATCCGGACAAACCGCTGCATGCCAGGCTCTCGACCCGGGAATTCCAAATCTTTTGCAAACTGGCTGCCGGCCGCGGAGTTTCGGACATTGCAAACGAACTCTCTCTCAGCGTGAAGACCGTGAGCACCTACCGCAGCCGCATCCTCGAAAAGATGAGCTTCAGTGCGAACGCGGACATTACGTCTTATGCGCTTCGAAACGGTCTCATTCAATAAGCGATGAGCCGTGCACATACCGCTCTTCACTCTGCGCGACCATGAAGCGTGTCTAGCATGCAGGCAAATCACATGGATGCCCTGGTAATGGCTCAGGGACTGCGGGTCCTGCTCGTCGAAGACTCCAAGGTGCTGACTGAACGGCTCACGGAGGCGATCAGGCAGATTCCGGAGGTTGAGCTCATCGGAACCGCGGATACCGAGGCGGGCGCACTCGCGGCGGTCAAGCGCGACTCCGTGGACGTGATCATTTTGGATTTGCACCTGAAGCAGGGCACCGGTTTCGGCGTGATGCGGGCGTTGGCGACGACACAACTGCGACCGCGCATCATCGTGCTCACGAACTACGACTTGCCGGAGTACAAAAACGCGGCGATCGCACTCGGCGCGACTCATTTCCTGGATAAGGCCCGGGACTACGGCCGTCTGCCTGAAGTCTTACACGAGATCTGCGAAGCGCATCTTTCAAAGCATTGATTCCTCCGCCCCCGCGCGCTTCGCGCGCGACAGACTCGTAAGCTCTACCGACTGCGTCGGCAATATCTACATTGCCTCTTGTGCGCGTCCCTCGAATCCTCCATTCCGCCCTGCGGCTTGAACGTGCGTGAGCCCTTCAAGTTGGCACGCAGCTTGCTACCTATCTTTAGCAGGGCGAGGTGACGCCCGCTGACGTTTGAATCCGCGTGTAGGAGGCGCAGCGAATGAATTGCGATCGCGTCAAGGGCAATTGGAAGCAGCTAAAAGGCAGGGTGCGAGCGGGGTGGGGCAAGTTGACCGACGACCACTCTACTGCGATGGCCGGCCGCCGCGAAATTTGTGCCGGGAGGCTACAAGAAGCCTACGGCATCGGGAAGGAGAAGGCGGGCCGAGCAGCCGGAGCGAATGACCAGCCGACTCAGGAAGTCGCCGACGAAGATGACGCCGGGTTGCATCGAGTCGACGCACGGCAATGATTGGCTGCCGTACCTGTGGGATCCAACTTTAGGGGTAACTAGCTCCGGCCGGCGAGGGCGGCGACGGGCTCCGCAAGCAACATGCTGCGGAGCGGTATGCGCGCAGTCACGGTAGTTCCGCCGGCCGGCGGCGCACTTAACTCCCAGCTGCCTCCCAGCGCCGCAATCCGGTGTCGCATGGACGCCAACCCATGCGACGGGATCGTCGGGCGGCGGGTAGGAAACATCCCCCTGCCATCGTCCGAAATTCGCAGGACGAATATGTCGTGTTGGATTTCGATGGCCAGGTCGGCGGATTTCGCCTCGGCGTGTTTGAGGATATTGGTCAGGGCTTCTTGAGCGACGCGAAAGACGCCGATGGCCGCGTCGGCGGTGAATCTCAACTCGGTTTCCGGAATGGACTCGGTGCATCGCAGACCGGTGCGGCGGCATGACTCCTTGAACTGCCATCGCAGCGCCGCATAAAGACCCATGTTGTCGAGCAAGGTGGGCCGCAATTCCTCGACTACGCGCCGCTTGAGATCCACGCCTGCGCTCAAGCAATCGTGAATGCGCTTGAAGCGTTGTTCGATGGCGGGGTCGCTCGTCGGCAGCCGGTGTTGCAGCCAGGACAGGTCCATTCTCGCCGCGACCAAGAGTCCGCCCAGTTCATCGTGCAATTCGCGCGACAGCGCTGATTTCTCGAGCTCCGACACGTCCTGCAGGTGGGTCGAGAGCGCGGTCAGTTCCCGAGTGCGTTCCTCGACCTGCCGGGCCAGCTCCCGCTTCTGGTCGAGCAGGTGAGTCGCCTGCCGAGCACGCCGCCGCATGTCGCTATAGACGAAGCCGGTGGCGAGTGCGACGAGCCCAATGTTCAAAATCGCGCCGCCCAGCGTAATCCAGCGGGACAAGCGGAGGTCCGACTGCCAGCTCGCGGTGGCGGCCGTCAGCTCGGCGCTCTCCTCCTTTCTCAAAACCGCGACGCTTTTTAGAATGTCATTTGTCGTGCGCCTGCCGAGATCGGTACGCGTGGCGCTCATCGCAGGGTCGAGGCCGGCCCTGTCGTACAGAGCGAGGGTTTCGTCGAGTTCGCCCAGTTTCTGTCCCGAGAGCATCCGCAGCCGGGATATTTCTTTCAAAGGCTCCTTACCCGATGCGTACGACTCCTGCAGACGATCGAGCGCCGGCTCGAGTTTCGCGGCGGCGGCGCGGTAGGATTGCAGATACGAGCTCTCGCCGGTCAGCAAGTACCCGCGCTGCTCCGATTCGGCATCGGCAAATAGCGCAAGGAAATCGTCAAGCGCCTGTTCGCGTTCCTCGGAGTTGTGCACTCTCTCGTCGGCCGCATTCAGGCGCGTCTGACCGGCAGCCGCAATGAAGAAGAGCCCAATGAGAAAGCCGATCAACAGCAGCGGCGGTAGGACGACGTACCACCGGCCCACATGACCCAATTCCTCGCCGAAAATTTTCATGTAAAAATGCCCAACTTGAGCCGGCTAGTCTACCATGTGAGCCATTTCCTACATGAAACCCTGCGCGGCGGCCGATGGGCTTGTTCGCCGGCAGCCGCTAACGTCGGGGCCCACAAGGAGAAGGTCTATGGAAACATTTGACGGGACGGTGAATGAAGCGCGTGCCACCGGGCGGCGAATACACCGCGATCTCAGCGAGGGCGCGGGCAACATCAAAAATGCGGCATCGGCCGAAATCAAGAGCCTCATCGCCGACGTCGAAGACTTGGTGGCGCGAATCGCGGATCTCAAGGACGCCGACGTCGCCCGGGTGCGGAACAAGGTTCTACGCGCGGTGGATGCGGCCAAGGAGAGCCTGACCGACAGTGCGGATACGCTGCGGCGCCAAGCTCAGAATGCGGCAACGACCGCGGACGACTTCGTACACGACAGCCCCTGGCAAGCGGTAGGCATTGCCGCCTTGGTCGGAGCGGTGGTGGGTATCCTAGCAACCCGCCGTTCGTAGGCTTGAGGACGATGCGTCTGCTGTGGTCGCTGCCGAAGGCGGCACCCGCTCTGCTGCGCCATGTACTCGCTTACATAGAACTTGCCGTACAAGACTTAGACCAGCTGCAGCGCGATTTCGGTGCCCGGCTTCTCGCCGCCGTGATCGTGGGAATTTGCATTTTCTTCCTGCTGCTGACGGGATGCCTGCTGGTCGTCGCGCTGACGTGGGACACCCCGCACCGGGTGGCGGCGATCGTCTGGATGGGCGTTGCATTCCTGCTGGTCGCGGTCGCCGCCGTGGCATACCGGTTTCAGGTGTTGAGTACGCAGCCGCCGTTCCTGGCCACGGTGCGCCGCGAGTGGCACGAGGACCGCGTGATTCTGGATCGCATCCTCTCGCCCGAAGAGGAGTGAACGATGACCAGCGTCGATACCGCTCAAAGCGATGACTCTAAAAGAAATGAAACGTTGGCGCGTCTTGCCGCTTCGCGGGCCGAGATTCGCCGGGTGCTCGAGCCGCCGTCGCCGGTGTCCTCGGGCGACGGGCCGGGCGGTGGAGCCCCCGGCACCGGAGCTTTTCCCCGCAGCCGCACGATGAAGATGCTCTTGAGCGCCCGCGGCGCAGGAACCTTGGGAGCCGCCGCCTGCGGTTTGTTGGTCGCGCGGCCTCAACTGGCTTTACGATTGCTGCGCATGCTCCCGACCGGCGCGATCGGGCGGATCTTGCTGCTGAAAGCCATCTCGGCATTGCGATCGAACCCGGCTTCGCAATCGAAACGCGAATAGCGGTCGCCGCCACGGGAAATACTCAGACAGGCTCCTGGCCGAGCGTGATGCGCGCATAGTGGTAGCTTCCATCATCGACCAGCGTGATGCCGCACTCGGATGTCGGGATCTCACGATTGTCCGTCGTCGCGCGTACAATTCCGCGGCACACGCCATTCGGATTGTCCACCGCGATGTGATATCTCGATGACCCATGCTTGTACGTGATTTCGAAGCCGCTCCAGGCGCGCGGAATGCAGGGATCGATCGAGAGGAAATTGCCGCGCAGATTGATTCCGAGTATTCCTTCGAGGGCGGTACGGTACATCCACGCTGCCGATCCCGTATACCAGGTCCATCCGCCCCGGCCGACATGCGACTCGGCGGAATACACGTCAGCGCACACCACGTAGGGTTCCACCTTGTAGCGATGGATTCCCGCGCGGGTGCTGGCGTGATTGATGGGGTTCAGCAATGAAAACAATTCACCCGCGCGGTCGCCGTCACCCATCAGCGCGAACGCCAATGTGGTCCACGTGGCGGCATGCGTGTATTGACCGCCGTTTTCGCGCAGCCCGGGAGGGTACGCCTTGACGTACCCGGGGTCGTGCGGCCCCTGGTCGAACGGGGGAGTGAAAAGTTTGACGAGGCCGTCACTTCGGCTGACCAATTGGGCATTCACGGCCGACATGGCCCGCGCCGCACGTTCGGGTTCGGCACCGCCGGAAATGACGCCCCAGGACTGCGCGATCGCGTCGATGCGGCATTCCTCGCTGGACACCGAGCCCAGCGGCGATCCGTCGTCGAAATATCCGCGGCGATACCAGTCGCCGTCCCAGGCCTCGCGTTCGATGGCCTGTTGCATGGCGTAGGCATGTTTGCGCCACTGCGCCGCCTTTGAGGCTTCGCCCCGCCGGTCGGCTACGGCGGCGAACTTCAGCAGTGTGGCGTGCAAAAACCAACCGAGCCAGACGCTCTCGCCGCGGCCCGCCGCGCCGACCCGGTTCATGCCGTCGTTCCAATCGCCCGTTCCGAACAGCGGCAGGCCATGCGAGCCGATGGCGAGGCTCCCGTCCAACGCCCGGACACAGTGCTCGAAGAGCGTCGCGGTCTCCGCCGTCGGCGCGGGGGACGCGAAAATTTCGTGTTGGTCGGGCTCAAGCGGAGGGCCTTCCAGAAAGGGCAGCAATTCGTCGAGCACCGCCAGATCCCCGGTGACGGTGAGATAGTGACACACGACGAATGGCAACCAGACGCGGTCGTCGGACACCCGGGTCTTCACGCCTTGCCCGGAAGTGGGAAGCCACCAATGCTGTACGTCGCCCGCCGTGAACTGCCGAGCAGCCGCGCGCAATATGTGTTCGCGGGCAATCGCCGGCCGGGAAATGCACAATGCCATGACGTCCTGAAGCTGATCCCGATAGCCGTAGGCGCCGCTCGATTGGTAGAACCCTGTCCGGCCCCAAACCCGGCACACCAGGGTTTGGTACAGCAACCAGCCGTTCAACAGGACGTCGACGGTTCGATCGGGCGTCTTGACCTGGATGGCGCCCAGCGTTTGCGCCCAAAAATCCGTGACCGACTTGAACACCTCATCGAGGTCCGCAACGCGGTACCTTTCGATCAGGGCCACTGCGCTGTCCGTCGACTCTGCTTCGCCGAGCATGAATACCAGCTCGATTTCCTCGCCCGGCCGCAAGGTGAGCGTGGATTGCAATGCGCCGCATGAATCCAGCCCGCCGCCGACGCGATTCGACAAGCGGTTTCCCCCGAGCAGCGCGGCCGGCTCCGACAGCGAACCATGCCTGCCGACGAATTCGGCGCGATCGCCGGTGCACGTCTGCTGCTTGCCGCGGGTGTCCAAGAAGGCCACTCGCGAATTGAACTCCGTGCGCCACGGATTTCGCGCAAGCAACGCCGAAGTATTCGGTTCGACCTCGGTGATGATGAAAGGGGCCGTCCGACTTCGCTGATTTCCCAACACCCAATCCACGTAGTGCGTCACCGAGAGCCGCCGGGCCGATTCCGAGCGATTGACGAGTTTCATCCGCGATATTTTCAGAGGGTCCGCCAGCGGCACGAACATCACCAAATCGAGCGCAATGCCGTGCGACAGGTGTTCGAAGCGGGTGTAACCGAAGCCGTGATGGACCGCGTACGACGCGGACGGCTGCCGGATCGGCAGCGGAGTGGCGCTCCACAGGTCGCCGCTGTCCTCGTCCCGGAGGTAGATGACTTCCGACGGCGGATCGCTCACGGGATCGTTCGACCAGGGCGTGAGCTGATTCTCGCGCGCATTGAGCGACCAGGTGCTGCCGGCACCGTCCGCCGACACCTGAAAGCCGAATTGCGGATTCGCGACCACGTTGATCCACGGCGCCGGCGTCCGTTGGCCCTCATCAAGGATCGCGATGTATTCCCGGCCCGCCGCGGCGAAGCCTCCGAGGCCGTTGAAGTATTCGAGGGCGGGCATGGACATCGACGTTTCGGCGCGGACTTGGGTCGTCGGGCTCGGCACTTCCGCGCGCGGTGCCGGCGCAGGCTCCCGCAACCGCGCAAGCTGGTCGCCCAAGGTGCCGCGCCTGGCGACGAACACGGCGCGCGCGGCAGTCTGAAGAAAGTCGCTGCTGAATGCCGGCAGCAAATCGCTGCGCAGCGAGAATACGCTGCCGCGACGCGATTCCTCTTCGTGCTGGCCGCGCGACTGGGCGGTGCGGATCGCGGATTCGATCGCCTGCTGCAGATCGGATGCGTAGGACGGCGGTCGATCGTTGAGGATGACGAGATCAACAGCCAAGCGCTTGAGCCGCCAATATTCCTGTGCACGCAGCAATTGCTTGACGATTTCAAGGTCGTTTTCGTCGTCTATGCGGATGAGGACGATGGGAAAGTCGCCGGACACGCCGAACGGCCATAGCGCCGACGGCCCGGACTGGTTCTTGCCGAGTATCTCGCGAGACGCGCGCAGCGACGCATCGGCGTAGAGCACCCGATTGGCGATGCGCTGGAATTGCTGCGCCTCCTCGAAATCCACGCCGAGATAACGCAGCTGCACCTGTGCCTGGGTCCACGCCAGAGTCTTCGCCCGGTCGAACGCTGCCGTATCGCGGTGCTTGTCGGCGAGCGACAGAGCCTGCGCCCTGGTCTGCGCCAGAATGGTCCAAAAGGCTACGCGTGCCGTTTCACCCGGTGGGACTCTCACCCGCCGCCGCAGCGCGAGTACCGGATCGAGCACGGTTCCGCTCGTGTTCGACAGCGGCCGCGCATCTACGATGGAAACGGCACTGCGTAAATCGTTGCCGCGCCCTAAGAACCGGGCTCGATCCGTCTCGAATTGCAGGCCGCCGATCGCCTCGCCCTCGAGCACGCTGACATGCGCGGCCCATAGCTCCTGCTGGCCCGGTTCCCGGTTGCGCCGAGTCGCAAGCAAGGTACCGGCTCCTGGGACGAACTCGGTCTGGACGAAAAGCTTCGCGAACGCCTGGTGCGCGGCGTCGGCGTCCGGTGCGGTCAAGACTACTTCGGCGTACGTGGTCAATTCGATTTCACATAGTCGATTCCCGCTGTTGGTAATCGACACTCGCCGGACTTCGGCATCGTCCTCAGGAGAAACGACGATTTCCGTGGACGTGATGATGGGACCGTCCGTGCGGGTGATCTCGGCGCGGTCCTCGTAGAACGACACCTCGTAGCTGTCCGGTTCACGGCCGACGGGCTGATAGCCCGCGGACCATACTTGACCGTTCGCGACGTCGCGCAGGAAAACGTAGGACCCCCAGGCGTCGCAGGTCGGATCTTCGCGCCAGCGCGTCACCGCGGTATCCCGCCAGCGGCTATAGCCCGAGCCGGCCGCGGTAATCATGACGGAATAGTTGCCGTTGGACAGCAAGTGCGTGCGCGGCGCCACGTGATGAGGCGACGTGAAGCGGCGCGGTACCGGCGCCGGCAGGTCACGGGATTCCGCGGATGACGGCAAGTCGTCGAATCCCGGGGGTGAACGATCTGCGTCGCGTGGCGTACGTTCCTGCAAGAGCAACTCCGTGGCCTGAATCATCGAATCGCCGTGAAAGAGCTTTTGTATCACTCCATCCTTCAAGACATTGGCGATCGCCACCAGAATCATACCCTGGTGATGGGCCATGTAGGCGCGCACGGGAACCACGTCTTTGCCCTCGGGCAAGCGGGCCGGCGTGAAGTCCAATGCATCATACCAGCCGAATTGGCCCCGTCCGCCAAGCTCTTCCAGATGCGCGAAGTTTCGAATGGCCGCCTTCGGGTCGATCATTGCCGCCAAGGCCGTGGCATAGGGCGCGACCACCGCCTCCTCGCCCAACCCTCGCTGCAAGCCGAGCCCGGGTACGCCGAAACTCGAGTATTGATAGGTCAGCTCGCGGTCGCGGGCATTGAAAGCGGACTCGGAAATGCCCCACGGCAGAGCGCGCTCCAGTCCATACTGAATCTGCCGGCGAACCACCAATCGCGCGGTGTCGCCGAGAACGCTGCCGGCCGGCTCACGCATGATGAGAATCGGCATCAGGTATTCGAACATGGAGCCCGACCAGGAAAAGAGCGCCGAACTGCGGTCGACCGGAGTCAGCAAGCGGCCAAGCCGGAACCAGTGGCGCACCGGCAGGTCGCCCTTCGCGATGGCGAAGAAGCTGGCCAGCCGCGCTTCGGACGCCAGCAGATCGTAACAACTCGGGTCCGGCGCGCGTTCCGCGACGCGGTAGCCGATCGAGAGGAGCTTGCGATCGGGTTCGACCAGGAAACCGAACTCCATGGAAAGCGCGAACGTGCGCGCCCTGCGAGCCAGCGCAGCGGCTCGTGTGCCGAGTTCCTGCCACGCGGTGCCGCCCAGCGCGGCCGCCGCTGCATCGCGGGCGTGCGACGCGACGCCGGCCAGGAGCATTTCGGACCATTTGAGGAGCGGCGCATTCTCGCCGTCGCCGCGCTCCTCGGTGAGCGCCTGCGCAATGTCGCCGACATTTCCGGCGCTGACCCGCAGCGCCGCGAGATTTTTCGCCATCTCGCCGGGCCGGCGGCGGACCCCGCGTAGCTCGGTGCGGAAGGCCTCGATGGCGGCGTCGAGCTGACGCGGTGAAATCCCGTAATTGCGCCGATCGTCAGTCAGTGCTGCGGCGATCCTCTGCAAATGTTCAAGGGTATCCTCGATGCCGTCCATGCACTCGGCCGGCGGAATCGGCTTCGCGGTCCAATCGCGGCATGCCAATTCGACGGCCACGAGATGGCCGGCCAGATTGCCGCTATCCACCGTGGAGATGTATTTGGGGTCGAGCGGCCGTAGGTCGTGCGTGTCGTACCAGTTATAGAGATGCCCGCGATATCTTTCGAGTTTCTCCAGCGTCGAGAAGGTCGCCTCCAGTCTATCCATCGAGTCGAGCGATCCGATCCAGCCGAAATCGCGGGCCGCGACCAACGACAGCAGATACAGACCGATGTTGGTGGGCGACGTGCGATTCGCGACGACCGCATTCGGAGCCTCCTGGAAATTGTCGGGCGGCAGCATGTTGTGCCGGCCGGTGACGAAGGTGTCGAAGAAGCTCCACGTCTGCCGGGCCATCATCCTGAATTCATGCCGGTCGGCAGCCGTCAACGGTTCGAGACGCGCCGCAGGCGCCGGCCTGCTCACGCGGCGGGCGATGGCCGGCGCGCAGACCCATGCCACCAAGAAGGGCGCGGCTATCCAGGCCAATCCGTGCGGCGAGGCGGTCAAGAGTACGGCGATGGCCACGCACAACAGGACGCCGCCGCCCATTCGTCGATAGGTGCCGTACCAGCCGGATGACGCACCGGCCTTCGATTGCGAGGTGGCCGTCCATTCCAGCAGATGCCGGCGCGAGACCGTCATCCGATACAGCGCACGCCAGATGGCGTCGCTCATGATCCACGCGCTATCGGCCCAAAAGACCAGCCGCAGCGCGAGCAGCGACAGCGATGACTTGAGGTCGCTTCGCGCTGCTCCCAGGTAACCGCGGCTCGAGAGGTCGGCAAACCGCGGCGCCAGACGGACGCCCAAGGGAATGGCCACGGGGAAGATCATGGCTGCCGATAGAAACAGCGTCCATTCGAGCGGGGCCGGGCCCAGCCAGCTCAACACCAGGGCCGCCACGCATGCCGGAAACTGCAGCGAGCGGCGTAGGTTGTCGAGCATCTTCACCCGGCCGAGGGCGGGAACGGCAGAGTGAAATCCCAATATCCAGGGCAGCAATTGCCAGTCCCCTCGTGTCCAGCGATGCTGCCGCGCCGTCGCCACGTCATATCGCGACGGATACTCCTCGACCACCTCGACGTCCGACGTCAGTCCGCACCGGGCGTAGATTCCTTCGAACAAATCGTGACTCAGAAGCCGGTTGTCGGCGACGCGCCCTTCGAGCGTCGCCTGGAAGACCGCGACGTCGTAGATCCCCTTTCCCGTGTATGAGCCCTCGCCGAACAGGTCCTGGTAGACGTCCGACACGGCGAACGCGTAGGGATCGATGCCGCTGGGGCCGGAAAATACACTTTGAAAAATCGAGGACTCGAGTCCAACGGTTAGCGCCGGAGTGACCCGCGGCTGGAGAATTCCATAGCCTGCGGTCACCCGTCCGGCGTGGGCTTCGACCACCGGCCGGTTCAGCGGATGAGCCATCTTGCCGATGAGCGCCAGCGCGGCGCCGCGCGGGAGCCGGGTATCCGCGTCGAGGCTGATGACATAGCGCACGCCGGGAGGAGCCCGCGGCAGCTGGCCGTCGATGGCGACGAAACTCGTGTCCAGCACGCCCAGCAAGAACCGGTTCAGCTCGTGCAGCTTGCCGCGCTTGCGCTCCCACCCCATCCAACAACCTTCGGCCGGGTTCCATTGCCGTTTACGATGCAGCAGCAGAAAGCGGTCAGCGCCGTGCACATTGCCGTGCATTCGATTGAGACGGGCGATTCCGGCGGCGGCGGCGGCGAGCAACTCATCGTCGGATGCCTTCGACTCCGAATCGGCATCCAGCCAGTCGGAAAGAAGCGCGAAATGGATATCTCCGTCCTGCGTCGCCAGGTAATGGACTTCGAGGCTGCTCACCCGCGCGCCGATGTCCGCGACGCTGGTCAACAGCACGGGCAACGCGACCACGGTGCGCAGCTCCGGCGGCACTCCGTCGACCAATTCCAGGCCGGGCAGCGGGCGCGGGCCGCAAATGCGGGTAACCCATAGATTCACCACTGCAGTCGCGGCGTCGGAGGCCGCCAGCAGCGCCAGCCCGACGACAACCGTCGCGAGGGCCGCGGTTTGGCTGGGCGCGCCGGCGAAGCGAAAACAGACTCCCGTCGCGAGCACGCTCAAGGCGGCGATGCTGCCGACGTAGCCGCCGATTCCGGCCGCGCGCGTCCAGCGGGCCAAGCGCTGGTTCCAAGGGACCGCGTACTTAAGCTTGCGCTCCAGTTCCTGCCTGCCTTCGGCGACGATGTAATACCCGGGGTCGCGCTCGCGCCAACCGGCGCTCGAGGTGCAGGAGCCCGAGGTCGGCACGGAGGCGCGCCGTGCGGCATCCAGGGCATGGCGCGCGACCTCGATTTCGGTGTGCGGTGAATTGCGCGCGAGGTCTTCGATGGCGTGGCGGTAAAGGTCGCGGGTGGAGAAGTCGAAGCTGCCGTATGCGCTCTCGTCGCGCATCAGCTCGTCCACGAGACTGACGCTTTCGAAGAACTTCGCCCAATCAACCGAAGAAATCAGCCGGAGGCTGGTGATGACGTTGCGGACGCTGACGTTGACGGCACCCTGACGCTGATGCTCGCTGTGCACGATGTCGTCCGCCGTGGCGTTCTGCGTGGCAAGCGTCGCATGCAACCACGACAACGCCGGCGTCTTCTCCGGATCTTGGTCACGCAGCCGCTGATAGAGCTGCGCCGCAAAGGCGTTCGGAAGCGGCGCCGTTTCCATCTTGCGAAGATCGGCCAAGGTCGTCGCCGGGTCCAGGGTCTCGGAGAGGAGCGCGTCGGCCAAGGCATCGGCATTTTCCCGCAGCTTCAGGCGGTAGACGATTCCCGCGGCGAGACGGCTCAGGTTATCGATCAGAACCACGCGCAAGGTGATGGCGATGGCCCACAATTCGCCGATCGTCAGCGGCTGCACGCTCTGATAGGCGCGGCAGAAACGGTGCAAAGTTTCCAGCTCGAATCGACTGTCGGTGTGCGCAATGATCGTCCAGGCCATGCCGTACACCCGCGGAAAGCCGCGCAAGTGACCATTGGCGAGTTTCGGCAGCTGGCGGTAAAACCCGGCGGGAAGGTCGCGACGAATGGCGCGGATGTGCTCACCGACGACGTAGTAGTTGTCGAGCAGCCATTCGGCGGCCGGTGTCACGGCCTTCGAGCCGCGGATACCGACCAGAAGCGTTTGGTAAGCCGAATTCAACACGGTCGAATTGGCCCGCAAACGCGACCGCAGTGAAACGGCGGTGGAGTTCGAGTGGGAGATTTCCTGCGTTTTGGCCAGAGTCGAGGCATAGAGCTCGAGCCGCTCGATGCTGTAAATTTCCGGCGAAATCTCACCGTCCATCGCGGGCGGTCCCCGGAGCAACGCCGCCTTCAGGCGGCGCGGGCGGAAGTAGTTCAATTGTGGCGCCAGATGCTGAGATTCAGGGCCGCGGCAATGCTCACCCACCCAAGATACGGTACCAGCAGCCATGCCGCCGCGGACCTGACGCTGGCGAACTCACGCAACGCCCAAACGAGAGCAAGCCATAGACAGGCGATCACGAACAGCCCCGCGCCAATGCTTTTTGCCCCGAAGAAAACCGCCGCCCACGCGGCGTTGAGGCCCAGTTGCGTCGCGTACGCGAACAGCGCCGCATTACGCACTCGATGATATCGCTCGCGCCAAACGAGCCAGGCGGCAGTCCCCATCATGATGCAGAGGATCGTCCACAGGGGGCCCAACCAGCGATCGGGGGGAGTCCATGCGGGCTTCACCAGGGACGCGTACCAAGTGCGGGAGGAACTCGACAATCGTGCTTCCAGCAGCCCCACGGCGAGCGTAATAGCGACGAAGCCCGCAAGCGCCAACCAGTTCGGCCGGTAGTTTCTGCCGCGATAGCTGGTGGAACTTCCGACGGGTATTTTCATCAGAGTTTCTCGCGGGATGCTCCGACCTTGAGGGAACGGTTCCGGATCACCAGGACGATTGCCGCGCACATCTGCACCCAACCGAACCACTTGTAGTCGACGATGAGCGCCCACCAGATCAGGCCGGACAGCCAGAGTACCCCGGCCGCGAGGGAAGCGTCGCGGCTTCGTCGAGCCCGCCGCAACTCCTCGCGCAGCTCCGCCAAGCCGGCGTTCTGGACCTTGAGCGCAAAGCGCCCTTCCGTGGCTTCGCGCACGGCTGTTTGAAATAGCTGCGGCACCTGCTTCAAGGCCTCGATCGTATCGGGAAGCTGCGTGCGTACTCTGCGCAAAATGGAGCGGGGGCTCATTCTTTCGCGCATCCAGGATCGCAGAATGGGCCGCGCGGTCTTCCAAAGGTCGAGCTCAGGATAGAGTTCCCGGCCCAGACCTTCGATATTGAGGAGGGTCTTTTGCAGCAGGATCAGCTGCGGTTGGATTTGCATGTCGAAGCGGCGCGCCGTCTCGAACAACCGCAGTAGAACCTGCGCGAAGGAGATATCCTTCAAGGGCTTGTTGAAAATAGGTTCGCACACCGTGCGCACCGCGGATTCGAGCTCGTCGATCCGGGTCCCCGCCGGCACCCATCCGGACTCCACGTGGAGCGCGGCCACCCGCGCATAGTCACGGTCGAAAAAAGCCAGGAAATTCGCCGCCAGATAATGTTGATCGCGGGGCTGCAGAGTGCCGACGATTCCAAAGTCGACCGCGGCATAGCGCGGATTCTCCGGATCGTCGAGCTGTACGAATATATTTCCCGGGTGCATGTCGGCGTGGAAGAAATTGTGCCGGAACACCTGTGTGAAAAAAATCTCGACGCCGTTTTCGGCCAACTTGGCGATATTCGCGCCCCGTGCACGCAACTCATCCATCCGGCTGACGATGACGCCGTGTATGCGTTCCATCACCATCACATTGACGCGGCAATAATCCCAATAGACGTCGGGCACGTAGAGCAGCGAGGAGCCTGCAAAATTTCGCTTCAGCTGCGCGGCATTAGCCGCCTCGCGCATGAGGTCCAGTTCATCAAGGATGGTCTTGCGGTACTCGTGCACGATCTCGATCGGGCGCAGCCGCCGGGCATCCTCCCAATACTCGTCCGCCAACGCGGCAAGGGCGTCCAACACTTCCAGGTCCAGATCGATGACGGCGTGCATCCCCGGCCGCAGGATCTTGACGACCACATCCTCGCCGGATTTAAGTGTCGCCGCATGCACCTGCGCGACCGAGGCTGCGGCGAGCGGTTCGGGGTCGAAGCCGGCGAAGATATCTCCGAGCCTGGCGCCCAACGCGTCTTCGATGGCGGCGACGGCGACATCGCTGCCGAAGGGCGGCACACGGTCCTGGAGCTTGGCCAATTCGTCGGCGATGTCGAGCGGTATCAAGTCGCGGCGGGTCGACAGGGCTTGGCCGAATTTGACGAATATCGGCCCGAGTTCCTCCAGCGCGAGCCTGAGCCGCTCGCCGCGGGTGTCGCCGGCGCTGCGCTGGAACCAGGTCCACGGCGAGAGGTAAAACAGGAACCGGAACGGCGAATACAGATGAGTGGCGCGTATGAGTTCGTCCAACCCGTGCCTGACCAGCGCGCGTTGGATCGTCAACAGCCGGACCACGACGCGAAGCCGCATCAGGCGGAGCCCTTCAACCGCTGCTCGAGACGCGCGATGCGTGCGTCGACCCGATCGGCCGTCTCACGCAGTGTGTCGACGCCGTGAAGAAATTCTTCCAGTTCGGGTTTGTTGACCAAGTCCCGGCTTTCTTCCTGCAGATATTCGCTGATGTTCTCGCCGACGGTGCGGCGGGCTCGGCGCGCCCATTCAAGCGTTTTCAGAGCGAACTGCGCCAGCGCGCGCGCGGGAACGTCGCCGATCAGTCGCGACAGCTCTTCCTCGAAATCCGGCCGTGCCAGAGCAAGGAGTTCCCGATACGAATTCGCAATTTCCGCATCGCCGCTCACCACCGCGCCGGCGCCGCGGGCCGGGTGCGCCGAGTCGGTCCGCGGCATATCGGCGCGACCGCCCCCCGCCAAACGGAGCAGTGCCCGGGGCGATCCCGCGAGGGTGGCGTCGGCGGGCTCGCCTGCCGCCGAATCGAAAGACGAGCCGGCGCCGATGAGCGACAGTCGTCCGCGGACCATGCTGATGCGGATCGATGCCATCCCCTCGATATTGAGAAGCAGCGAGGTTCCGTCGAGGCGGCGAGCAAGCGCAGTCGCCTGCATCGATGCGTGGACGCCGCGATTGAGCAAAGCTTCAACGGCGGCGAGCCATGCGGGACTGGCCGCCATGTCAGATCTTGTACCCGCGGTGCAGGGCGACGATGCCGCCGCTCAAATTGTGGTACCGGACCTGCGCGTAACCCGCGGTCCGCAGCATTTCGAGCAAGGTCTCCTGGTCGGGGTGCATCCGTATTGACTCCGCCAGGTAGCGATAGCTGGCCTCGTCGCCCGCGACGAAGCGCCCCAGCAGCGGCAACACCTTGAACGAGTAGGCGTCGTAGAGCGGCTTGAGGCCCGGTGCGACCGGGTGCGAAAATTCGAGGATCAACAGCTGGCCGCCGGGCTTCAACACCCGCAGCATCGAGTTGAGAGCGGCGGCTTTGTCGGTCACGTTTCGCAAACCGAAGCCGATGGTGACGCAATCGAACGAATTGTCGTCGAAGGGCAGCCGCTCGGCGTCCGCGACCAGACATTCGACGTTCCCGACCCACCCTAGATCGAGCAAGCGGTCCCTGCCGCGCTCCAGCATGCTGGGATTGATGTCCGACAGGACGACGCGGCCTTCCTTGCCCACTTGCCGAAGCATTCCGAGCGCCAGGTCGCCGGTGCCCCCCGCGACGTCGAGCGCCCGTTGTCCCGGTTTCAGACCGGTCAGCGATAGGGTGAACTGCTTCCAGAGGCGGTGCACGCCGAACGACATCAAGTCGTTCATGACGTCGTACTTCCCGGCAACCGACGCGAATACGGAACGAACGCGCTGCGCCTTCTCGGTCCAGGCGACCTTCTCAAAGCCGAAATCGACAAGGCGGTCGGAGTTGCTCATGATGCTCCTCGGGTGAAGGCCGCATTGTAGCCGACTCGGGCGATCCCACCTTGGAGCGCGTCGTGCGCCGCGTCACCCGCCGTGCCGGACGCCGGCGGCCGTGCATCTTTCCAGGTAGCGCGCCCAGTTCGTTGCGGCGTCGCGTCCCAGTTCGTGCAGCAAGTCCCACGAGTAAAGACCGGTGTTGTGACCATCGTCGAACACGAGCCGCACCGCGTAATTGCCGATGGGATCAACCGCGGTAATCCGTACGCGCTCCTTGCCGGTTTGCAGCGTTCCCTCGCCCCCGCCATGACCCTTCACCTCCGCAGAAGGGGAAAACACGCGCAAATACTCGAAGGGGAGTTCGTAATGGGATCCGTCGTCGAAATGCACGTCGAGAATGCGCGATTCGGTGCGTAGCTTGATTTCCACCGGCTGAGGCATGCCTTTCCCCCGGGTTGCCTACAGAATGTACCGCGACAAATCCTGATCGCGCATCAGTTCACCGAGGTTGCCTTCGACGTAATCGCGATCGACCAGCACGCGCGCTCCGCTGCGATCGGCGGCTTCGAAGGAGATGGACTCCAGTAAACGCTCCATGACGGTGTGCAGCCGGCGCGCGCCGATGTTTTCGGTGCGTTCGTTGACCTCGAATGCCACCTCCGCGAGCCGCTTCACGCCCGACGCGTCGAATTCGAGCGCCACTCCCTCGGTCGCCAGCAACGCGGAATATTGCCGGCACAGCGACGCGTCCGGCTCGGTCAAGATCCGCACGAAATCCTGAACGACCAGCGGCTCCAGTTCGACCCGAATCGGAAGGCGCCCCTGCAACTCCGGGATCAAATCCGAGGGCTTCGACATGTGAAAGGCACCCGAGGCGATGAACAGAACATGGTCGGTTTTCACCGTCCCGTACTTCGTGTTCACGGTGCAACCTTCGACGAGGGGCAAAAGATCGCGCTGCACGCCCTCGCGCGACACGTCGGCGCCGGCGGTTTCCTGCCGCCGCGCGATCTTGTCGATCTCGTCAATGAAGACGATGCCGTTCTGTTCGGCATTCTCGACCGCGCGCGCCTTGAGTTCCTCTTCGTTGATCATTTTCGCAGCCTCCTCGTCGACCAGGAGCTTCAATGCCTCCTTGATCTTGAGCTTGCGCTGCCGGCTGCGGCCGCCGCCCAACGATTGGAACATACCCTGGAGTTGCTGAGTCATTTCCTCCATGCCGGGAGGCGCCATGATCTCGACTCCCACGGGCGTCGCCCGCACCTCGATTTCGATCTCCCGGTCGTCGAGTTCGCCCTCGCGCAGCATCTTTCGGAAGCGCTGGCGCGTATCGTTGTCGCGGGGCGCCGCATCGCCGGTGAAGCCGGCCTGCGCCCGCGGCAGGAGGGCATCCAGCACACGGTCCTCGGCGGCATCCGCGGCGCGATGCCGTACTTTCGCAATCTCCTCTTCACGCGTCATTTTGACGGAGATCTCGACAAGATCACGTACGATCGAGTCAACTTCCCGCCCGACGTATCCGACCTCGGTGAACTTCGTGGCTTCCACCTTGATAAAGGGTGCTTTGGCGAGCCTCGCCAAGCGCCGGGCGATTTCCGTCTTTCCGACGCCCGTGGGACCGATCATGAGAATGTTCTTCGGCGTGATCTCCGGGCGCAGGTTCTCGGCCACATGCTGGCGCCGCCAGCGGTTGCGCAAGGCGATGGCCACCGCCCGCTTCGCGGCCTTCTGTCCGACGATATGCTTGTCCAGCTCTTCGACGATCTCTCGCGGCGTCATCTGCGACATCGGTCCTAGAGCTCCTCGATCGTCAGATTGCGGTTGGTGTAAATGCAGATGTCGGCCGCGATGTTGAGTGAACTTTCGACTATCTCGCGAGCAGACATTTGGGTTCCCTGCATGAACGCCAGGGCCGCGGCCTGGGCGTAGCTGCCGCCCGAGCCGATGGCGATCAAGTCGTACTCCGGCTCGATCACGTCGCCGTTTCCCGAAATCACATAGGAGCTTTCGGCATCAGCCACGCACAGGAGAGCTTCGAGCCTCCGCAGACTGCGATCGGTACGCCAATCCTTGGCCAATTCGATGGCGGCACGAGTCAGATTGCCGAATTTCTCCAGCTTGCCCTCGAACCGCTCAAACAAGGTGAAGGCGTCGGCGGTGCCGCCGGCGAAGCCGGCGAGGACCTTGTCGCCGTACAGGCGCCGGACCTTGCGCGCATTGCCCTTCATGACACTTTGCCCGAGGGTGACCTGTCCGTCCCCGCCGACGGCGACCCGGCCATCGCGCCTGACAGCAAGAATGGTGGTCCCGTAAATGAGCTCTGGATCGTGCTTCACTAGGAGCCTGTCTGAGTATTTCACGTGAGCCGCGTTGGCAAGGAGAGGGAGCGGATGCAAGGCGCGCGGCGCCGCCCGTGGTTACCACGGGCAAGCCGTGCAACGCCGCAGACGCCCCTCTCCTTGCCAACCCTTCGGGACCGGGCAGATTTCCCCTCATCCATCGTTGTCGCCTCCTTATTGGGTCCAAGCCCAACCGCGTCGGCTCCGCCTCGACTGAGGGGAAATCTGCCACGGTCGCGG